>Ga0155166_111_pt2 | contig 39491 bp, 27 predicted proteins | sample RifCSPhighO2_01_FD_106134 | JGI IMG/M metagenome (GOLD analysis project Ga0155166, IMG submission 106134) | Candidatus Amesbacteria bacterium RIFCSPHIGHO2_01_FULL_48_32b
GGGGGGGGGGGGGGGGGGGGGGGGGGGGGGGGGGGGGGGGTGGCGGATGTGATGTTTGGAAATTTGCGGGAAGGGGAGGTAAACGTTAATTTGTTTGAGGAGCAGGAGGTGAAATTGCAGTTGAAAGCGCAAGAGGGGAGGTACACGCCGGGATTTAGGGTGTGGCAGGCGGATGATGGAGAGGACAAGGACGCACACCTGGTGATGGTGGATAATGGGAGGGTGCTGAACGGGCAGTTGAGGGTGGGGGAGAAAATTTACCGGTTTTGGCCGCAGCCGGGGGGGAGGGTGCTGATCGGGGAAGATACGCGAAGGATGACGCCTGAGAGCGAGAAGGTGGTCCCCCTTGATGAACTCAGGGCGCGTTTTCCCGGGGAAACTAAGGCTTTGATAAAAGGAAGCGTGCTGGAGGGGGAAAGCAATGGGTTGCCTGTGGTGAAGGTGGGGCTGGTGTTTGATGGGACGGCTCAAGCTTATTATGGATCTAGTGAGGTAATGGAGTCGGAGGGGGCGTTGACGGTGGCTGTTGGTAACGGCATGTTTGAAGCGTCGGGGGTTAATGCCCGACAGGCATTAGGCTACAGCGGTCCTCTGGATTATGATTCGACGGGGAAGGTGCCTGATGAGGTATGGAGAGATATGGTGTGGATAGAGGGGATGGAGTTTAAATGGCTTGATAAATTGCGGCGAATCAGGGATAGTTACGCATTGGACCAGGTGGTGGTGGTAATCGACAGTCCTGCCCAGTGGTCGGGGATGGCGTATCAAGGAGGTGACCCCAATAGGCCCTGGGGAGCAGATGCGCAGTTTGCTTTGGTAAATGCTCATGTTGGGCCATTGGGCCGGCAGCATGAGCTTGGGCACGAGACGGGGTTTTGCCATGACCATGAAACAGACGTAAACGGTTGCTACGGGGCGACTCCGGCTGCGTTTGGGTATGTGGGTTCGGATTTCTCAACGGAGATGGCCTATCCGGACGTGGGCACGCCATGGGTGGAAAGGATAAGTAGCTCGGTGATGCTGTATGACGGGGAAGCGACGGGTGTAGCTGGGTATGCGGATAATGCCGAGGCGGGAAATTTCGCGCTGCCAATCATCGCGCGGTATAGACTGGATGTCTTGTATAGGCTGCTTTTGCCGCTTGTGGTGAGATAGAGTTGGTTGACAGAGGAGAAGAAATAAGGAATCATATAGTGGTGTGATGAGCATAGGATTGAGGAATTTGCTGGTGTGTCTTGGAGTGCTTTTGGGGGTGTGGCTTGTGGGATCTGCGACGGAAGCGGGGGCTGTTTTTTGTAATACCGGGCCGGAATGCAATGTGTCGTGTTCGGGATTTACGGCTGGGACGTGTTCGGGGGCATATGGCTGTTCATCTACTCTGCATTGCTGGAATGGGTACAATTGTAACGATAGCAGCTGCAGTTCAGGTTGTGTGGAGGCGAATGTAACAAATACTCCGCAGGGCTATGCGTCGTGTTGTGCGTGCGGGGGAGATGACGAGGGTGGGGGGGCGCAGTGTTACGGGTACACATTTGAAACGAGTGGGGGTGATAGTTCGGGCGTATCCTGCATACAGGATTGGGGGTGTACTAACGAGTGGGGGTGGAAGAGTTCGGCCCAGGCTTTCTTGCAATTTGAGGAAGATTATTGGGGAGGGAATACAAACACCATTATATTCGGACTGGATGCGAATGCCAACGACGGGGTGAATGATTGGCAAGAACAGATTGGGTTAGCCAATCTTTACTATCCCGCTCCGACTTTGGCTCCGGGAATACGGTATGGGTTGCATCTGCGCACTGAAAATGTGGGAGATAGTGATGCGGGGGGAAACGATACGTGGAGCCCGGCGTTTAATTCTATGCCTGGGTCGGATCCGTTAAATGTGAGGGTGACGAATATCAACTACTCGGCTAAAACGGTGACAATAGCCTGGGACGGGGTAGCGACGCCGAACAGTGTCGTGGCTAACCCGCCGTATTTGGGAGGTGCGCCCGCTGACCCGAACGTGTATTTTGTGAGGGTGGATGACGGGGATGGGGCGCATGAGACCACTTTTACTACAGCTGAATGCCCCGGATACGAGTATCTCGATATATGCGATCAAAGTTATGCGGGGACGTCGCTGACGTTTACTTATACTTCGGCTACGCCGCCGATCAACCACATCTGGGTGCATGCAGGGAATACGTGCGGAATAAGGACGTCGGCCGGGGAGGTATGGGTTCCCAAATGCAGCCTGACCCAGGTGACTGCCAATCCGATATACACCACCAATCCAAACGTAACATTTAATGTGGATGGAATGGCTCCGGGGAACGAGGGGAGCTTGAACTTTGCGGGGATGTACTGGTCGCCGGTGGGGACGGAGTCATGGACCCCGTTTTATTCTGCCGCCGGGGACGGACAGGGGACGGCTCCACTGCCGGCAGTTGCGGGGCAGTATTATGTGACGTGCAACGCGGGAACGAGTAGTGGGGGATATTGTTCGGGAAACCCGTTTTGTTCTTACAATGGCGGGGCGAGTTCCTGCTCTGGTAGTGATGGGGACTGCGGAGGTGGGCCATCTGGTTTGACTGATACGATTGTCGTGACGGTAAATAATCCGCTTCCAACACCGACGCCGGCGTATGTGCCGACAATAAACAGCGTGACTATCAATAGCGGTTTGACGTGCAGTAACTCGACTAGTCAATATACGATTTCAGTAACGGGGTCGGATGCCAACGGAGGTACTGATATTAAGGGTCTTTATGCTATTGTTAATTTAAATGACGGCGCTAATAGAAGGGGATACTTGACTTGGAGAGGTGATGGCGGCGGGTGGGCAGGACAGAAGGATATAACAAACTGCGGTGGTGATGGAGGTGTGGCCGCTATTCAGGTTGGATACGGGGAGGCGTATATGGAATTGGATTCGTGTACTGTTAGCACTTCGGGGAATACCAGAACGGCGAATTTTGTAGTAAGGTTTAACCCTTTTAGCGCTCCGGTTAATAACGAGCTTCATGGATACGCTTGGGATACAGTTTCTAACGCTAGTGGGTGGGTTTATGGCATGAGTTTTAGTGTCAGCACCGTGCCGGTGGCGCCGGTGCTGATTAGTCCGGTTTCGGCTCCGGCGTGCGGAACCGCCAGCCAGACATTTTCCTGGAATGCAGTGTCCAATGCCAATTCGGGATACCACTTGCGGATTGATGACCAAAACGATGGGGGGTGGATTGGTCCAAATGATACTTATCAAGACTATTACGGCAGTACGTCTTATGGCCCGCGGGCGGTGATTCCTGGACGGAGTTATAACTGGTGGGTGCACGGAGTGAATAACGTGTGCGGCTACGGTCCGTCAGCTGGGGCGACCTATACTATACCGGTATGTCCGACAGCAACGCCCACACCCAATCCGGCCCCTAATGGCGTTTCGACGAGCATAAATTCTGGGAATACATGTAGTAATGGTTCGAATACGTATACGATATCTGTTACGGGGTCTGATCCGAGCGGGGGGGGAGATATTTATGGATTGTACTCATTAATCGATTGGCAGCAGGCTGGGTGTACTGATTCTGGGGGTGCTTTGTGTAGAGGATACTTAACGTGGGGACTGAATGATTACTGGCCGGGGTACAAAGACCATATAGCGTGTACGGGTGGGGGATATGCGGTTATCCAGCCGGGATATGGGGAAGGGTATATCGAACTTGATTCGTGCTCGCTGGGTGCTGTGTCTGGGAATAATCGGACTGTGAATTTTAACGTGAGGTTTAATTCCAGTTTCAGTCCGCCGACGACTAATTATTTGCCAGGATATGTGTGGGACTCGACTGGAGTTAATGCGTATGGATGGACCTATCCCGGGACAAGCTTCAATGTGTATCCGGTTCCAGGTACTCCGTCACTCATTGCTCCTGTTACTGATTTGGCTTGTGGGGTCGCACCAATTAACCAGAACTTTAGTTGGAGTGCGGTGACGGGAGCAACGACGTATTCTTTGAGAATAGATGCCGCTGCTCCATCGTGGACTGGGGCGTGTAACCCTGGCCCTGCTCCTGACACTTGTCAAGACACTTCATCGCCGTTTCTAAGATCTATCACCAATGGCACCACTTACCAATGGTGGGTGCATGGATCGAATCCGGGGTGTGGACAGGGACCAGCATCGACTGGTGTGACGTTTCAGTATCCTACCTGTCCTACTCCCACACCTACTAGAACCCCGACGCCGACGGCGACGAGGACACCTACACCCACCCCGACTCCGTATTGTACGATCGGGGCGGTGACGACGCCTTCACCTCTGAACTTGGTGGTGGGGGGAGCGGCCGGATCTTTGCAATCAAATGTGACGGTAGTGGGGTCGGCTACTGTGAACCAGGTTAATTTCAATCCTTCACCGGTCCCGGCGGGAGCTTTCGGGGTATCGGCGGCACTGGACACGACTTTGCCATATCAGACTAATGTAACGGCTTTTGCTTCGGGAAACGGGAACATACAACAGGTGGCCCAGCTGTCAAGCGGGGGTAATTGTGCGGTACTGACTCCGGTGACGGTGAGTGTGCCAACGCCGACGGCGACGGGCGTGCCAACGCCGACTCCCACGGGGACACCGACACCCACGGTGACGCGAACTCCAACTCCCACTGCGACCAGAACCCCCACACCGACCGCGACTCGGACTCCAACACCCACCGCGACTCGGACTCCAACACCCACCGCCACTAGAACTCCCACACCGACTGCGACTCGGACTCCAACCCCTACGGCAACGAGGACGCCCACGCCCACACCAACTCCATATTGCACAGTGGGGCTGTCGGGGCCGTCGACTGTGGTGCGAGGAGATCCGCTGGGGGCCAATATCCAAGCGACGATGACGACGCCCAATGGAGGAACGCTGACCAATTTGGCATTTACGGCTTCCGGGGTTGGGTTTACTTTGACGCCGCCTAGTATCGTGAACCCGGCTCTGATTGAGACGACGGTGCTGACGGCTTCGACTACCTCAGATAACAGTACGGTGGTGAACGCAACGGTGACGATGCTGGGCGGGGCTACTTGTGCGACTGATGCGTTCTCCAGCCTGGGGGTAACGGCAGTTGACCCGGATAACAATTGGTGGCAGGCTGGGGGAGGGGGAGACGTGACGGCGAGGGGAAGTTTGAGATCGATTGCTCCGGTGGGCAGTTTTGTGTGTGAGCCGTTTAACAATGTTTGCGGGGTGGTGATTGGGAATCCTTTGACCGGTACGGGTAACGGTTGGGCGCCGGCGGGGGCCAATAGCTATATGGCGGACGCGACGACTTATCCCAGTATCTTGTCTTCGATTCTGGCCAGCAAATATACTTACGGCTACTTTAAGGGGCGGATTCAAGCGATTGTTAACCCTTATGCGGTGACTGGGAATATCAACCAGGCGGCGTTGAACTCAGCCTTGAGCGCGGCGCCGGCGACGGCGAGAACGGCGGACGGAGCGGTGTATCTAGTGTGGAACAGGACCGGGGCGGAATCGATATCGGATGCCACGGGCTTGGCAATAAATGCCAGTAAGGTGGTAATTTTGGCTGAAGGGGGCGGGGATGTGAGTATTGCCGGCAATATCACAGTGAATATTTCGGGAGGAGGGGTATTTATGCTTTTGACGGATCGGGACATCCGGGTGAATTCAACGGTGGGGGAGGCGGCGGCTGTGGATTTGACGACTTTGGCTGCGGGGCATTTGCAGGGGATTTTCTACACCCAGGGAACGTTTTATACCGGGACGGCAGGGGTGGGGACTGACCGCCAGTTGAGAATTGACGGAACCGTGGTGGGGATGAACAGTGCCAACGGGGTGGTACTGCAAAGAAGCGCTCCCAGTCCGACAAACTCCACCCATTACTTTGAGTTTGTTCCGGAGTTTGTGGTAAATATGCCTTCGGCGGTGCGGCGGAAACAGGTGTTTCAGGAATTGGCGAATCCGTGATATAATAGATTTTATACCCGAGGAGAAAGTACCCTTCTGGATATTTAGGTTCCCAGAGGAAAAGGTCCTTAGGGAATCAAAAACCAGAAGGCGGTGAGATAAAGAGTGCAAGATATTACATTGACGTGTAAGGATTGTGGGAAGCAATTTGTGTGGACTGTTGGAGAACAACAGTTTTATAAAGACAAGGGGTTTACCAACCCGCCATCACGGTGCCCGGAAGACAGGGCCAAGAAAAAGGCCGATTTCAACTCTGGGAAACGTGATTTCCCCATAACCTGCAGTAACTGCGGAAGGCAAGATACGGTACCGTTTGAGCCGAGAGGCGACAAGCCGGTATTGTGTCGGGATTGCTTTAAAAGACAAAGAGCTGGCGGATTGTCCGCCTAGAGCGAAAAATCCCCCGCCATCCGGCGGGGGATTTTATTTGTTATCATTTAGGAGTGAAGAAGACGCTAAGTTATGGGATAAGAGCATTTGGGGTGGCGTGGGAAGCGAATGGATGGTACGCGATTTTGGAAATTGCGAGCAAACTTTATGATAGTACTGTTTATCCATTGGTTCAGGTATTTTTGCTGGCAAAACTCCTGGATTTAATGGGGGCGGGTGGAGTACGTTTTGGAAATATCGGATGGATTGCATTAGTTTATTTGGCGGCAACGGTTGTAAAACTGGCTTTAAAAAGTTTTGGGGATGTGAAGGGCGCATATTTGCAAACGCAAATGGAGGGATTCATCGACTTAACTATTACCAAGAAACTTACCGAACTGGATCCCGCAACATTTGAAAATCCGGAATTTCAGAGCACAGTCGCCCAATTGGAGGGGATAAAAGGGACGTTGCAAATGCACCTGGTCAGATTCACAAGCTTGTTGGATGCCATTTTCAAGTTTGTGACAGCCGCGATTGTGGTGTCGGCGACATTCCCGTGGTTAGCTCCTTTGATTATCTTGGCGACAATACCGTCGTATTTGGCTTGGGATAGGTTTAGGATTAAAACCTGGCCGTATTATGTGGAAAAAAAGTCAATCGTGACTAGAGTTACCCAATATGTTAAAAACTTATTGTCTTCTGATTCAACTTCTAAAGAAGCTGCAATTTTTCAAACGGGACCAGTGTTGCTTGATAAAATAAAGAAAGAACAGACTGTCTATTTCAAAGATTTTGCACACGTAAATGATCCATGGGTGGGAAACATTTTAATAGCTAGGATTTTGCAATTTGGAGCTTTTGTTTACACTCAATACCTAAACTTGGTAAAAGTTTTTGGAGGAGGACTAAGTGTTGGTCAATTTACATTAGTTTTTCAGCAGTCTTTGAACTTGACTTTGAGTGCAGAGGAAATATTGAACCAATATTCAAGTATCTCAGCTCGTAATAAATACCTCGATAAATTTTTTGAATTTTTGAATACCGAAAAGGTTATAAAGTCTCCAATACACCCTACGGCTATACCAGCAAAGCCTAGACCGCCGATAATCGAATTCAAAAATGTTTCGTTTAGGTACCCTAACACCGAAAGACTAATTTTGGATAATTTTGATTTAAGGATAGTAAGTGGAGAAAAGATTGCATTGGTGGGTGAGAATGGGGCAGGTAAAACAACCTTGATCAAATTATTGTTACGTTTTTATGACGTGGTTGAGGGGGAAATCTTAATTGATGGGGTAAATATTAAAGATGTTGATCTGGCACAATGGCATAAACAAATTGGGGCACTGTTTCAGGATTTTATAAAGTACCAGTTTACATTCAAAGAGAATGTGTATTTTGGTGATTTAACTCACGGAATGGAGGAGAAGATGCTTCGTGAGGCAATTGAAAAGTCGGGAGCGGATAAATATTTGGACACGTTACCAGATAAATACGATCAAGTTTTAGGAAAGATGTTTGAAGGAGGAATTGATTTATCAGGTGGACAGTGGCAGAAACTTGCGTTGGCGAGAGCTTTTTATCGAAACGCTCCAGTACTGATACTCGATGAACCAACCAGCGCAATTGATGCTAAAGCAGAGTACGAGATTTTTCAGAATGTGCAGAAATTGCAAAAAGATAAAACGGTGATAATTATTTCTCACCGTTTTTCCACTGTTAGGAACGCTGATCGGATTTTGGTGCTAGACGAAGGAAGAATAATTGAGGAGGGAGACCACGAAAAACTAATGAAGAAGAAGGGCTTGTATGCGGAGTTATTTAATCTCCAAGCTCAAGGCTATAAATAGAAATGTACTCGCAAGATTTCCAAAATCTTATTTCTACTTCCGATAAAATACTGTCGCTTTTGGAGGGGAGTTCTTTTCATTCGGATGATTTTTTGGTTTGGGAAGTGGCGAGAAAATTTATTTCTCAAGCGGTCACACACTCTGGAACTATTTTGGATATTGGTTGTGGAAACGGTTTTTTGCTGCGTTGTCTGCAGGAATGGCAAAACTACCCCTTAATTCCCTATGGCATTGATACAAACTCAGAGTTTATCGGCAAAGCTAAACTTCTATTTCCCAATCAATCACAAAATTTTGCAGTATTATCGATTGAAAATTTAGACAAATTAGTTAGCGCGGGTTTACCGGATAAATACGACCTCATTTATTGGAACGTCTGGGATAATTGGGATTTTGATTCTGATAGACATCTGGAAATTCTCAAAGACGTTATGTCACATGTCCGGCCGGGTGGACGGCTTATCCTGGGTTTGTACTACACTGAAAGTCAATACAACTTGGAAAAGGTTAATCAGTTGAAAAGCCACGGTTTTCCTCCTGACGGAATGACTAAGAATTCACCAGATAAGTGGGAAATTGTGTGCTGGTTTGATAAGTAGCATTTCTATACGTTGGGACATGCCCAGGAATTTTGTTTGTGGACCCGAGGGGAATTGAACCCCTTTCTACTCCATGCCATGGAGTTATTCTACCGGTGAACTACGGGCCCTCGTCGAAACGCACTTCGCTTGACGTCCCTCGGCTGGCTCAGGACTAATCGCTTCGTGGTTTCTCCTCTCAAAATTCCTAAAGAATTTTGGTTTCAATAATGCTTAATTTTATCAGGTTTGTGGACCCACGGAGAATTGAACTCCGAACTCGTCGATGCGAACGACGCGGTATACCGTTTACCTATGGGCCCGCTTTGGTGGGGGGGGCGCGGCCTGCGGAGATGATTTTAGCAAATTAAGGAATGGGAGTGGGAGAGAGGGATGTGGCGGGAGAAGGGGCGGGAGTCGAGTCGGGACCTAGTTCAGAAGGAAGCTGGAGGGGGGGGTTGAGCTTCGGGGAGGGAAGGGGTTGGGGGGCTGTAAGTTCCGGATTTTGAGGTCCAGCGGGGGTGGGAATTTCTGCCTGGCCGGCTTTCTTTCTGAGCTCTTCGGCTTCGGCTTGGGCTTTGGGATAATCGGGGGAATTTTTGTCCAAATTGGCGAGGACGGATTGCATGGCGGCATAGCTTTGGGCGAATTGGCCTTTTTCGCGGTAGGCGGCGGATAGGTTGTAGTGGGCATTGGCTAAGTTGGGTTTGAGGTCCACGGCGGCTTGGAAGTGACGGACGGCCTCGTCGTAATTTTTGTTGGCGAAATAAAGTCCGCCGAGACTGATTCTGAGATTGGGATTGGTGGGGTCAAGGCGGATGGCTTGGAGGTATGAAGCTAGGGTCCAAGCATCTGCGCCTTGGGCAATGCTGAGGAGGTTTCTATAAATGCTAGCGAGATTCTCGACATTGGTGACTTTTTGGGGATTTAGAGAGACGGCGTTTTTGGCTTCCTGAACGGATTGCTGAATAAGCTGAGTTATGGTGTTGCGGTCCGATTCTGTAAGACCCGCGGGAGGGACATTTGAGGCCATGTTATTGGCGATTAGGAATGTGGCTTGGGAGAAGGCAATGCGGTAAGTGTCGACATAGGGGTTGGTGCGGATTGCTGAGAGGAGGAGATCGTAGGTGGCTTTGGCATTGTTGGCCGAGGCAGCTTGGAGAGCCTGGTAAAAAATAACTTCGGCATAATAGCCGCGGCTCCCTAAGTAAAGTGATGGGAGAGACAAGGAGATAGCCAGGGTAAAGCAGATGGCGGGTAAGAGAGGGGAGTGAATGCCGGTCTCTGTGGAGGCAACGATATCAATATTAGCTTCATGGATGAGAGAGGAGCCGAGATGCTTGAGAGCCAGAGTGGCCAAAATGAGTAAAGTGAAGAGGAAAAAAAGCGTGGAGTAAGAAGAGACTACAAAAATCTGAGAGATGAACAGTGCACCAACGCAAGTAAGAGCAGCCAAAGTGAAGTGACGCAGGGGTGATTCGGACTGGGTTTTTAAGAGTTTGAAGATGATAATAAAGACTCTGGCCACAAGGAATAGATATGTGGCCAGTCCTAAGATGCCGGTAAGGGTGAGTACATGAAGATATTGGCTGCTGCTCGCTGGGAAACGCACAGACCCAGTGGGAGAGAGGTTGAGGCTGAGGGGGCGAAATTGAGTGAAGTCACTGAGGAAGGTGGCGGGGCCGGTGCCAAAGAGAGGGGAAGTTTTTAAAGCTTCCAAGGCGATGACCCAGCCAGCCGACTGTGGGAGAAATAGAGGCCTGTTGGCGGGATTGTCCATAAACAGGCGGAAACCTACAGCCGCGGAAGACAAGAGAGAGAGAAAGAGGCAAAATCCTAGGGCGAGGGTTTTGGCTGAATTGGCCTTTTCTTTGAGGATGAGCAAAATGAGTAAAAGGGTGGTGGTGAGGTGGATTGTGAATGTAGAGAGGGCATTCCCGGTTGGAGTCCAGAGAACGGATTTGAGGAAAGGAATGGGGATAAGCTGGCCAGTTAGATTTGAGCTCCAAAGGAGGGAGAGGAGGGAGAGAGTAAAAGATGAGGCGAGGAAACCGTAAAAAAGGATTTCAAGCTCCCGACGGCTTCGGGTGAGGTTGATACCGGAGAAGAAGAGAATGACTAGACCCAGTATGGTGGAAGTATTGCCGGGCTGGAGGAAGGCGTCGAAACGGTTGGGTGTTTTGTAAAAAGTAGATATGACCCAAACGACAGCCAGCAGAAAAAGGGGTAGGCCGAACGGAGAACGAAGTACCCTGACTCGACGCTCGATGACAAAAATAGCGGTCCAAATGATGAGGAGCAAGAGAGCTGAAAGAGAGAGAAGGGCCTGCTTATTGAATTCGTAGAATTCGGAGGTGAGGGGGAGAAAAAAGAGAGGGGTTAAGGTGACGACTATGAATAGGATCCAGAAACCTGTTTTTTGCAGGAGTGAAGAAATGTTTGTCATAGCTTTTTATATAATGTAAGATATGAACCAGAGTGACAAGAGTCAATATGCGAAGGGTTGGACCTTTCGCGCGATAGGTTGGACCTATGCCAGTGAAAGGAAAAGTTAAAGATTTTCGAGAGGGGGGGGTATACTATATATATAATGCAGGCATAGAAGGTCGGGATGTGTTTGGGGATGATGAGGATTTTAGGATGTGGGAGTGCTTGATGCAGAAATATCTGATGCCGGTTGAGGAAAAGATTGCGCCTGGGTTTAAGGGGACAAGGCCTTATTTGAAGCGACGGTATGAGGAAATGAATTTGTATGGCCAAGTTGAGATTTGGGCATACTGTTTGTTGAGGAATGGCTTGCATATCCTGGGGAGGCAAACCACAGAGAGGGGGATTACTGATTTGATGCGAAGAGCGGGGACTAGATATGTGATGTGGTACAACCAGAAATATAAAAGAAGGGGACCGTTGTTTGAAGGGATTTATAAAGCAGTGCTTCTTGATCAACCCAGCGAAATTTTGAGAATGAGTAAAATAATACATCAAAAACCCGTCGTTGGATCCGTGAGAAGATTTGGGCTGGTAGAAACCGTTACCGGGACGACTTTTGATGAATATCCGTATTCCAGCTATGGTTGTTACTTGGGAAAGGAGGGTAAGACTTGGGTGATGACGAAGGAGGTATTGGAGATGGCGGGAGGAGTGGGCGCCTATGGGAAACTCATGCAACTGAGGGGTGGTTAAGGGGAGGTTAATATGAGGAGACGAAGGGATTGAGGAGTTCCCTTGACAAGTTTGGGACTGAGGGGCGGGGGGTGGATTTGGTGAGGAGGGGTTTTGGGCGGAAAAGAAAAAAAGCCAAGACACTTACGAGAATGAGAGAAGTGATTAGGAGAGCAATTAGTTTTGGCGATATGGGGGGGATGAGGGGCGGGGGTGGGCTTGAAAGGGGGAGTGGAATTTCTGGAGATGGAGGAGGGCTGATTAAGTCAATTGGTACCGGTTCCTCGGCAGGAGTGGGAAGCTCTGGTTCCATCTGGACAACGGGGGTGTAATAAACTGGGGGAGGGGGTGTGGAGACCTGGGGGTGGAGAGAGGTGAGATAGAGGAATTTTTTGATGGAGGATACGCGGCGTTTGGCAGTGGCTGGTGAAGAGGCAGTGACTTGGTGATTTATATAGGTCTCGTATTGGCTATCCTGGAGTATTTCGGGATGAAGTGATTTAAATTTTAGATAGTCTCTGGCGTCTGAGAGGTAGTTGTTGACGGTGGCAATTGAAGCGCCTTCGGATTGGAGAGATTTGGCAAACCGGGCAAGTAGTAAATGGTCTGTGTCCGGTTGGGGTGGGGTGACATTGGTAAGTTTCCATGAAGGATCGGAGGGCAAGTATCCGATGGAGGCGAGAAAGTAGCAAAATTTTCTCAGGGAGGATAGACGGCGATTAGCAGTCTTGACAGGGCAATTGACAGATAGGTAGTCTCGGTAAGAAGAGAGCAGGAGTTCGTCGAGGGGGTTGGTGACTGGTTGGGTGGTTTCGATCTGTGAGACCCAGTCTGAAAAGTGGCGGATATCAGAGAGGTAATTTTTGTAGGTGTTGGCCGAAACGTTTTCTTTGCCTAGAAACTGGGCAAATTGGTCGATCAGTAGACTCGAAACAGACATAGGTCTTGATGATTATAAGTAGTTATACTGAAGCTAAATTATACTTATTACACGAGTTATATTAGATTATAGGGAGTTTGTCCACAGGGAGTTGATGAAACTCGATATTGTAGCGTAGAATGTTTGGATATGGAGAAATATGACCATCGAGAGGTCGAGGAGAAGTGGCGAGAGAGGTGGGAGGGGGAGGGGATAAATAAGACTGATTTGGAGGGGTCTAAAAAGCCTTTTTACAATTTGATGATGTTTCCTTACCCGTCCGCGGAAGGACTACATGTGGGGAACATGTATGCTTTTACCGCCTCTGATATCTACGGTCGTTATAAGAGAATGTGCGGGTTTGATGTTTTTGAGCCGATTGGACTGGATGGATTTGGTATTCATAGTGAGAACTACGCTTTGAAGGTGGGTAGACACCCAGCCGTGCACGCTCAAATGACGGAGGTTAATTTTTACTCTCAGCTGCACAAGATTGGCAACATGTATGACTGGTCAAAGAAGTTGGAGACGTATGATCCGGATTATTACAGATGGACACAGTGGATATTCGTGGAAATGTATAAAGCCGGTTTGGCTTATCGGAAAAAATCCGAGGTAAATTGGTGTCCGAAGTGTAAGACAGTGTTGGCTGATGAGCAGGTAATAGACGGAAAGTGCGAGAGGTGCGGGACGGAGACGCAAAAGAAGTCTTTGGAACAGTGGTTTTTTAGAATCACGAAGTTTGCCCAGAAGCTTTTGGATAACTTGGATAAATTGGATTGGAGCGAGAAAATTAAGGTTAGCCAAAGGAATTGGATAGGTAAGTCTGAGGGGATGGTATTGAAGTTTGGGGAGTATGAGTGTTTTACCACTCGGCCAGATACGGTTCATGGAGCGACGTTCATTGCGGTCGCAAGTCAAAATTCAAAAACCAATATTCAAAAATCAAAAGAAAAGGAGGGGAAGTTTACGGGGAAGTATGCTGTGAATCCGGCCACGGGGAAAAAGATACCAGTTTGGGAGGTCAATTATGTGACGGCAGAGTACGGGACGGGGGCGATAATGGGGGTTCCAGCGCACGATGCACGTGATCGACAGTTTGCTACTAAGTATGGGATTGATATAGTCGAGATGCAGCCAGATGAGGGCTGGTGGGGAAGGGCGGAAAAGGAAGGTTGGGGGAAGAATGAAACGCATTTTCACCTGCGGGATTGGCTAATCTCGCGACAGCGGTATTGGGGCCCGCCGATTCCAATGATTTATTGTGAATCGTGTGCCAATAGGGGGGAATGCTGGTTTTCCCAAAACAGGGGAATGTGTCCGGCAGATTGGGACAGTCCTGGCTGGTACCCGGTGCCCGAGGAAGAGCTGCCAGTAAGATTGCCGCAGATAGAAGATTTTCAGCCGGAGGGAAAAGGAAAGGGGCCATTGGCAAAGCACGCTGAGTTTTATAAGACGATATGCCCTAATTGTGGCGGAGAAGCACGGCGAGAGACTGATGTTTCTGACACTTTTTTGGATAGTGCTTGGTACTTTTTAAGATATCCGAGCGTGGGTGTGAACGATAAGCCATGGGATAGAGAGGTAACTGGGAGGTGGCTGCCTGTGGACATGTATACTGGCGGGGCCGAACATGCCAATTTGCATCTGTTGTATTCTCGATTTGTGACCATGGTAATGCATGATCTGGGGCATTTGAAGTTTGAGGAACCGTTTAAACGCTTCTTTGCTCACGGTTTGATAATTAAAGACGGAGCAAAAATGAGCAAAAGTAAAGGCAACGTGGTCAATTTGGATGAATACATATCAAAATTTGGCGCTGACGCGTTGAGAACTTATATGATGTTTCTGGGCCCGGTGGATCAGGGGGGAGATTTTAGGGATACGGGAATGGAAGGGATGCTCAGGTTCATAAACAGGTTGGCAAGAATTGAGATTACTGGGGAGATGACGGTTTTGGATAAGGATTTGCACCGGCTGGTGAAGAAGGTGGGAGAGGACATAGACAGACGACACTACAACACTGCGATTTCCTCGATAATGGAATTTCTGAACAAAGTAAAAGAGATTGGAGGTTTGGGCAAAAAACAAGCGGGAGTTTTTTGGAGGGTGTTGGCGCCATTTGCGCCCCACTTGGCCGAGGAGATGTGGGAGAGGCTGGGGGGAGAGTTTTCGGTACATCAGCAGGCGTGGCCCGAGTATGATCCGAAGCTGATTTTGGAAGAAAAGGCCGTAATAGTGGTTCAGATTGATGGTAAGTTGAGAGAAAAGCTGGAAGTAGAGAAGGAAGCTGATCAGAAAACTATTGAGCAGATGGCGTTGGCGAGTGATAAGGTGAGGAAGTACATAGGGGGTAAGAAATACAAGATTGTTTTCGTACCGGGGAAAGTTTTAAACTTGGTAACTGATGCTGGATGAGTTTTTGGAGAAGAGAAGGCTGGAGATAGGGATAGCACTGGTGGGGCTTTTGATGGCGGGGGCGGGGGTGTGGTGGTGGAGGAGCGGCGGGGGGGAACAGGGGGGAGTGGAGATAATTCAAACGGGAGAGCAAGAAGATATTGCAGGTGTGTCTACTGAGTCGGCGATGATAGTGGACATTGAGGGGGCGGTGATGAACCCTGGAATATATAAAATGAGCGGCGGAGGCAGGGTGGGCGAGGCGGTGGAGTTGGCCGGAGGACTGACGCAGGATGCCGATACAAAGTGGATAGAAATGTATCTTAATAAGGCAAGTAAAGTGCGGGACGGAATGAAAGTTTATATTCCGAGAATAGGAGACTTGCCTGCCGGACAGGCAGAGCAGGGGATTGTAACGGCTGGAAGCAGTAAGGTAATTAATATAAATTTGGCCACGCAATCCGAGCTGGAGGACTTGCCGGGAGTGGGGGAAGTGACGGCGGGGAAGATAATTTCCGGCAGGCCATATGGATCGGTGGAAGAGCTGAAGGAAAAGAAGATTATATCGAGTAAAGTGTTTGAACTTATCAAGGACAGGCTGGGGATATGAGAAGAGGGTTAGTGGTGAGTGTAATGCTGGTGCTTATACTAGCCAGATATGAGTTGGGGCAGAGGAATAGAGTGGACTTGGGCGAAGGGATGACAGTAAAGGTGACTGGGAGAGTTGGGAAATTTTACGGAAAAAATGAGTTGGAGGTGGAGGGGGTGAGGGTAAAACTTAAGGGGGGAGAAGAGATCCAAACAGGCGATAAAATTATAATGGCTGGCAAACTGGAGAAGCGACTGATAGGTGAAAAAACAGAGGGTTTGGTGCTTATTTATGACAGATTTGAAAAAGTTGGTGAACCATATTATCTATTGGGAATGGTGACGAGAATCCGCGAGGGGATGGTTGGTAAACTGCACAAGTGGCTGCCAGGGGATGAGGGAGGATTGGCGGCGGGAATATTGCTGGGAGGGGACGGTGACATAAGTTGGCGGGCAAAAGAGAACTTTAAAAGGACGGGGCTGACACATGTCGTGGCGGCCTCAGGATATAACGTGTCGGTTGTGGTCGGGGCGGTATTATATTTGAGTGTAATATTGGTGGGAAGAAAGTGGGGGTTGATTTTGTCTATTGGGGGTGTGGTTTTTTATACTGTACTGGCGGGGATGACGGCGGCTGTAGTGCGGGCGGGATTGATGGCGATTTCGGTAATAGTAGGGCAAATGGTGGGAAGGAAGGCCGACAAATATTGGATATTGGCGATTGTTGGTTGGCTGATGCTGATGTGGGACCCGGGATACCTGGCGGATATTGGCTGGCAATTGTCGATGGCGGCGACTGTGGGCGTACTTTGGAGTATGCCTGAGGTTTTTTTGACCAATAACCGGATGTTGAGTTTTTTGGGTGGGGATTTGAAAACGACTCTGGCGGCACAAATTATGACAATGCCTATCATATTGCATCACTTTGGCCAGTTGTCTGTGGTGGCACCGGTGGCTAATCTTTTAGTTTTGCCAGTAGTCCCTATAGTAATGGGGATAGTTGGAGCGGCGGCAACACTGGGGGTAGTGTGGTATGACGCGGGCATGATTTTGAGTTGGCTGGCCTGGCCGTGGCTGAGGTATATGACGGGGATGACGGAATGGTGGGCGGGGTTGCCGTGGGCGGCGATGGCGACTAAAAATATCGGGTGGGGAGGAGTGGGCTGGTATTACCTGGCGGTAATACTGATTTATAAGTGTAGATTTTTAATTTTTAAGCAAAAAGATTGAAAAACTGGATTTTAAAAACTTTGGCTTTGGCTACTGTGGCCGTGTGGGCGGCGGCGCTGGTGGTGCCGGATGAGAGGTTACATGTGGTGTTTTGTGATGTGGGTCAAGGGGACGCGATCTTGGTATATCGGAGGAGCGTGCAGATGCTGGTGGATGGCGGCCCTGACGAAAAGGTACTCGACTGCCTGGCCAGACATATGCCGTTTTATGATCAACGAATCGAGGTTGTGGTGGCTACGCACCCTCAAGCTGACCACATTGGCGGATTGACGGGCGTGGTTGGCAGGTATAGTATCGGGAATTTTGTGAGCGGGCCTGAGGCAAATTCTACGGCTGGGTTTGAAGGGCTCCAGCGGCAGATCACAAGTCGCAAGCTGCGTGTTTCGAATTTGTATGCTGGAGATGAGATTAGAATGGGGGGCATAGTGTTTAAAATAGTGTGGCCGGAAAAGAGGTGGGCTATGGCCCATCTCCAGAATTTTGGCGAGGGAAACAGGAGGCGAGGGGTGATTTTGGGAGTCAAGACGGACGGCACCGATTTGAACAGTTTTGGGATTTCGGGGATAGTGTCTTACGGCACTTTTGACTTAATGCTGACTGCGGATGTGGATCAGATGGTGGAGCCAGAGGAAATGGAGACTGGTCTTTTGAGGCCGGTCGAGGTTTTGAAAGTTCCCCATCATGGAAGTAAGACAGGAATGACACCGGAGTGGTTGGAGAAAGTTTCTCCTCGATTGTCGGTGATTTCGGCGGGCAAGAAGAATCGATATGGGCATCCAAATGAAGAAGCTATTAATTTATTAAGAGATCAAGAGATCAAAATATTAAGGACTGATGTGGATGGGGAAGTGGAAATAATAAGTGATGGCAAGACTTATAGTTATAGATAACTGAAAATAATCGTTTTGTGAGTAAACTGTGTATAAGTGTATCAACCGGCCTTGACTATGTGAAGATAAATTGTGAACGATTCAAGCATTACTATACACTAAAAATTAAATATTATAACTTGTAGTATGCTGTATCCAATTTGCATTTTTGATACATTAGGTTTTGGGGAGTAAGATGGGTATATGACTCGAGGCTGGGAGAAAGAAAATAGGCCTGAAATAGTGGAAATTTTGGGTGTGAAGGTGACTAGCAGTCGGCTTGATAGAGTGATAGGGATTTTGAAAGAAAAATTGACTAAAAAGATCTATGAGGGGCCCTTTTTTGTAGTTACGGTCAACACTGAGTTTGTGATGCTGGCGCAGGAAGATGAAGATTTTATGCGGATACTGAACAGCGCGGATTTGGCAGTTGCCGACGGGGCCGGATTGAAGCTGGCGGGAGTAAAAAATGTGGTTCCCGGGAGAAGTCTGGTTGGAGAGTTGTTGAAGCTGAAATTGAGGACGTTTTATCTCGGGGGGCGGAATGGAGTGGCAGAAGCTATGGCTAGAAAATATGGGGGGGAGTGGGATGGGGGAGAGAAGAGTATAAGAGCAGGAGAGCATAAGAGTATAAGTATTTTAAATAAGATAAATAAATATAAACCTGATTTGCTGCTGGTGGCATATGGGGCGCCTTGGCAGGAAAAATGGATATACCGGCACCTGACAGAATTAAAGGTCAAAGTGGTGATGGGGGTGGGGGGGTCTTTTGATTATTTGACAGGAAGGGCTAAGGTGCCGCCGGAGTGGATATCTGGGGCAGGATTGGAATGGCTTTGGAGATTAGTTCATGAACCCTGGAGATGGAGAAGGCAATTGAGACTGGCAAGATTTTTACTAAAGTTGGCCCTATGAAGGATGATCTGTGGCAGTATTTGAAGCAGGTGGCGGGAGAACTGTGGGGCGTGTCCGGAGTGTCTAGGAGGGTGAGAGTCGGGTTGTGGATGTTGATGGGGGCGATGTGGTGGCATAGCCGACAGACGGCGTGGCATAGTTTGCGGGTGGGGAGGGGGACGGCGGTATTGGGGGCAAAACTGGGGAGGGATGTTGAAGAAGTGGGGTGGTTGTTTGCGGTGGGGCTGGCTCACGATGTGGGTAAATTGGCGGTGCCGGTGGGGGTGCTGGATAAGCCAGGAAAGTTGAGTGAAGAGGAGTTTGAGGTGATAAAAAGACATGTGACGAGCAAAGCGTGGCCGGTGTTTTTGGTGCGGATTCAATCATGGCGATATCCCAAAAGGTGGAAGAGGGTGTATGAGGCTTTGGCGTGGCATCATATGAACTGGGATGGGAGCGGATATGGTCCGGATGGTGAAGTAAGAGAGGGGATGGAGATACCCGAGGTGGCTAGGATGATTCATGCGGCAGACTGGCTGGATGCTTTGAGAAATCGAAATGATAGGAAGGCGGATGGCAGAAAGATGATGGAGGTGGAGCGGGAAATATTGAGAGGGGTGGGGAGCTTGTTTGATCCGGAAATCGGACAGGTGGCTAGGGATTGGGTGCGGATGTTTGGGGAAAACGCTGGAGTAAGTGGGAGGTGAGACTGACGGCGTCGGTGCCCAGGTAGGCGACCACGTGTTCATATCCGACCAATCTTGAGGATGGACCGGCAGCTGAGATATGAATTCCCCAGAGACCCCCTAACTTGATGATGTATTGGCAAGTGACAGCTTGAATTCTCCCTGAGGGGCTGAGATCGAGATTGCAAAAGTTCCAAGCAATAGATCCGAGTGAACCTAGGGCGGCAACGGCCATGAGGGGCGGGAGGAGGCGAAGTCGGGTTTCGATAGGGAGTGACCTATTATCAGGGGTTTTCATTGGGATATTATAAGCCTATTTGTCTAATCTGTTAGTATCTAGCTATGTCGTATTTGTAGTTGCGTTCGAAGAGGCTGATGGATGGGGAGAGGATCATTTGAATGATTTCATCCACGCCGTCGAAGCGATCCAGTTTTTTTATTTCCATTTCGGAACACCAGCGATTGAGACAGCCGGGGGCGGTTTCTTTGAGTTTACCGTGAGGACTATCCACTCGGACGACAAGGAAGAATTTGTCTTCAAGGAGCTGGCCGTTTTGGATGGTTATGTCTAGTTTGTGCTGGATGCCTTTGAAAGACATTTGGCCTGTGAGTCCCGTTTCTTCAAGAAGCTCTCTTTCGGCCGATTGGAACAGGGTTTCGCCCCAGCGGATTTTGCCGCCCGGGAATCCCCACAGGCCGTAGTAGGGTTGTTTGAGGCGTTGTTGGGCGAGGAAGAGGGTTTGAGTGCCTGCTCTTTTGACTATGACAGGCTTGATGACCAGCTTGGCTTGTCTTTCAATTTGGACTTGTTCGGTGTCCATGCGGTTGGAAAATTCTTTGCCGGTGACAGTCAGGGTGTAGCCTGACGGATCCTTTTTGACGTATCCGAGTTCGATAAGGCGTTTGATGTGGAAAGTGAAATGGTCGTTGGTGAGGCCGGAGACGTTGAGATCAGAAAATTTAGCGGCAGGGCGGAAGAGGAGCTCCTTTAAGATTGTCAGCTGGACGGGGTGAAGGGAATCCATGGGCAGATCCTAAGGGAAGAGGGACGGGAAGTCTAGTAAAGTGAAGTTTACTTGGGGGTAACCTTGGCGAATTTGCGGCCGACACGGACGATCGAGCTGGCAGCTGGCAGCTGATAGCTGATAGCAGTAACTTTTTGGTTATTAACTTGGACGCCGCCTTGCTCTATCAAGCGTCTGGCTTCGGATTTGGAGCGGGCGAGACCGGATTCGACCAGAGCGTCGATGATGTTGGTGTTTTGGACTTTGACTTCGGGGATATCTGCGGGAGTTTGGCCTTGCTGGAAGGTGGATTCGAAGTAAGATTGGGCTGAATCGGCGGCGGCGGCACCATGAAGTTGCCGGACGATTTGATGGGAGAGGGCTTTTTTGAGCAGCATCGGATCGGATATGTCGAGTTTTGATATATTTGTGGCCAAGAGGAAATATTCGTCGGTTAGGTTGTCACGAATGGACATGACTTTGCCGTACATATCGTTTGGTGAGTCATCCAGCCAGATGGCATTGCCCCAGGATTTGCTCATCTTTCTTTCGTCGGTGCCGGTTAGAAACTGGCCGACCAGAATAAATGACCTTTTGTCGCGCCAAGAATTTTGGAGAGTGCGACCAGCTTGCATATTGAAGGTTTGATCCGGTCCGCCCAATTGGATGTCGGTATCCATGAAGTAACTGTCGTATCCTTGAAGTGCGGGATAAAACGCTTCGGGGAGACGGACGGAGTTGCCGGACTCGAGGCGTTTTTTGATGAGCTCGCGGCTATTAAAATCGTTGAGGGAGAATTGGGACATGAGATTGAGAATTTCTCGGGCTGAAAGTTTGTCCAGCCACTCGGAGTTGCGGCGAACAGTTACTTTGGAGAAGTCAATAATTTTTTCGGCTTGATTTTTATAGGTTTGCCAGTTGGCCTCGATTTGGTTTGGGGTGAGGATTGGCCTTTCTGAATCTTTGTCTGAAGTGTCTCCGACCAGGGCAGTGAAGTCGCCGATTAAGAATGTGACGTGGTGTCCCAGGTCGGCGAGTTTTTGGAGGCGGCGGAGATGGGTGGCGTGACCGAGGTGAATATGAACGGAGGTAGGGTCGATGCCGAGGTAAACATTGAGTTTTTTGTCCGAGCGGAGAACTTTTTGTAGCTCCTCACGGCTGGGAATAATATTGGCCACCCCGCGGGTGAGAAGTTCTTCTATTTGGTCCATGAAGTAATTTTAGCAGTTTCTAGTAACGTCGGAGGAGGGAAATGGATGTGGCCGCGCCAATGACGGCTTGGGGGACGGTGGAGACGTACCAGGGGATGTCGGGGTTGGGGGAGAGGGTGTTGTAACTTAGGTGGGTGATAATTGCGGCCAATCGGACGACGTCGGTCCATTTGACCACTTCGGATTGGGTTGGGGAGAGTCGGTCGGGGATAATATTGGCCCAAAAGGTATTTAGGAAAGGAATTGTTGCGCCCAGTGTGATCATGATGGCTGGGAAGACACATCCACGCCCGGAATTGTCTGGGTGGGGTGGGGGTGGTTTCTCATCCATGACGGAAGGTTATTATACCTATAGTGTAAAGTAAGTGAATTGGGAGGTGGAAGTGATAGAATTGGTAAATGAGATATTCTCAATTGTTTCCCAAGACGCTGAGGGAGGCACCCAAATCGGCAATAACAGCTAACCATAAGTTTCTGGTGCGAGCCGGATTTGTGGACCAACTGATGGCGGGATCGTGGACGCTTTTGCCAATGGGCTGGAGGGTTGTCGGTAAAATAAACCAGATAATCCGCGAAGAAATGAACAATATTGGCGGACAGGAGATGCTAATGCCTTTGCTGCACCCGAAAGAGATTTGGAATCAGACTGGCCGATGGGAGGCGGCGGACGAGGTTATGTATAAGCTGAAGGACACGCGGGGGAAGGAATATGCCTTGTCTTTTACGCATGAGGAGATAGTGATGGATTTGGTAAAGAAGTTTGTGCATTCGTATAAGGATTTGCCCCTGGCGGTATATCATTTTTCCACTAAATTTAGAAACGAGCTGAGGGCTCAGGGGGGAGTGCTTCGCGGCCGGGAGTTTTTGATGAAGGATTTGTACAGCCTGCATGTGAGTGAGGAAGATCTGATGGGCTATTACGAAAAAGTGAAACAGGCTTATATAAAGGTTTTTAGAAGGATAGGGTTTGATATATATGTGACGGAGGCTTCCGGGGGGGTGTTTACGGACAAACATACACATGAATTCCAGGTGGTGGCCGATGCCGGAGAGGATACGATTTATATCAAGCCGGGGACTCATGAAGGATTTAATAAGGAAGTGTTTGAGGGAAGGGAGGAAGATTATGAGGTCAAAAGATCTATTGAGGTGGGCAACATCTTTCCACTGGGGGTGGCGAAATATGCCGAGAAGATGGGGGTGTACTTTACGGACAAGGATGGGAGCAAAAAGCCGGTGTGGTTTGGCAGTTACGGCATAGGTTCGACTCGGGTGATGGGGACGGCCGTGGAAGTGCGGCATGATGACCGGGGGATAATTTGGCCGAAGTCGATTGCGCCCTACGATGTGCATCTGGTGAACCTGAGAGCAGGAGATCAGGAGGGTGTAAGAGTGTATGAAGGGTTGCAAAAAGCAGGGGTGGAGGTTTTGTATGATGAAACGGATCGATCGGCGGGGGAGAAGCTGGCGGATGCGGATTTGATCGGAATTCCAGTCCGGTTGGTAGTTTCCGAAAAAACCGGAGATAAAGTGGAATGGAAGGAGAGAGATAAGGATAGAACAGAATTGTTGAGCGTTGAGGAAGCCATAAAAAGAGTGGTACAGTAGAAGAAATGCGGGAATGGGACCTGTTTTGGGTGGAGTTTTTGGTGTATTGGGCAAGTTATGTGGTGATCCGCCCTAAGTTGGGGAGAAAAAATAGATGGTGGAGAGTTGGATGGCTGGCCAACACACTGCTGGCGCTGGGGATGATTTGGTCGTATGGGATGAAGGAAGAATGGATGAGAATACTATCAGTTTTGATGGCGGTGGGAGTAGTAGGGCATCATGGTGGGGTATGGCTGAGATATAGCCGGTTTAATCATCGGTATTCGCATAGATTGCACATGGCGATTTCGCACTGGTTGTTTTTTGTGCCGTTTGGGATCGTGGGGGTTTTTGGGGGAGGAGGATTAATATTAGCCACTGTATCTGGTATAACGGCAGTTGTGGGGGTGTTGGTGGGAATGGAAAAAATAAAGGTAAGTTTCTGAAAAACCGTCTAATGTGGATATGATAGTGTAAGATAGTCAAACATGGCCAAAGCGCAAACTATCATGTTGCCGGCTGGGACGAAGGTACCGGATCATGTGGCCATGATTTTAGATGGGAATAGACGGTGGGCGAGGGCGAGGGGATTGCAACCGTGGGAGGGACATAAAGCAGGGTATGAGGCGGTACATCGGTTGGCAAAGGCGGCCAGGCAATTGGGAGTGCATACGTTTACGGTGTGGGCGTTTTCGACGGAGAATTGGGAGAGGTCGGAGCGGGAGAGAGAGGAAATATTTAGGGTTTTTAGGGTGGCACTTTTCCAGGCCGAGAAAGAGGTGCACGAGGAGAAGGTGAGATTTGTGCAGTTGGGGAGGAAAGACCGCTTGCCTAAAGATATTTTGGAAAGACTGGTGAAGCTGGAGGAGTCGACGAAAGATTATTCCGGGCATTTGTTTAATGTGGCTTTAGATTATGGCGGACATGATGAAATACTGCGCGCGGTGCGCGCAATGACCAATGACCAAATCCCAAGTAATAAAATAGACAAAAATATTTTTGAGAAGTATCTTGATACACATGATCAGCCGTATCCGTACGTCGATTTGTTTATCAGAACAAGTGGTGAACAGAGGACTTCGGGACTGATGCCATGGCAGATGGATTATGCCGAATACTATTTTGAGCAGGATCACTTGCCTGACTTTACGCCGGAGAAACTTAAAGAGGCAGTGCTGGATTATTCGAGGAGGAGAAGGAGATTTGGAGGAAATGATGCCGTGGAGCACCTGAAGTTTAACCCCAAAATTGTGGCCAGGCTGGAGATGGATTTGAAACAGGAGCTGACAAGTGACCGGGCTATCGCTTACGTGCGGGAGCAGTATGGCTTGTCCAAAGAACTAGCCAGGATGGCCGGCGGGCATTTGCTGACGGCCCTTCGTGAAGGCCGACGGGAGGAATGGGAGGAGGCTAAGGTTAATTTGAGGGAGTTATATGGGATTGTGAAAAAGAACTTGGGATTAGCGTTTGAACCGGAGGTACTGGCCAATATCGAGGTAAATTTGTGGAGAAACCCGTCGGAGGAGGATACCCGGCATTTGTTGGCCGAAAAATTTAGGTTCTCGGCCTTCCAAGCGGGGAAAGCGGCACATTTGTCGGTGCTGGCGAATAGAGAGCCCGATGCCAAAAAAGCCAGGGGATATTGGGAGAAGTTTTACCAGGCCTTGAAGGAAAGAGTGGCATGAACTTGGGGCAGAAGGCCAAGAAGACTCTGGAGGAATTTGTACCGGAAATTGATAAGAGGATTGCCAAGTATTTTGATGAGGAGGTAAAAAGGGGTTTTGGGTTTAGCGAGAGGCAGAAAAAAGTCGTCCGGCAGGCACTGGAACATGCCTGTGAGTTGATTACCAGGCCCCAAAAACACTTGCGCGGGTCGTTTGTGAAATATGGGTACGCTTTGGGTGGCGGGGAAATTGGAGAAAAGATTTGGAAAGCGGCTGTAGCTGTGGAAATGACACACGGAGCATTGTTAATGCACGATGATTTTATGGATCAAGATGAACTGAGGCGGGGAGGGCCAACGACTCATAAATATTACCAACAGATATTTGATGGCAACTCACATTTGGCTGAGTCTATGGCAGTTTCTGTGGGGGATGCAGTTTTGTGTCTAGGATTTGAGTTGCTGGAGAGTTGTGGTAGCCCTGAAGCAACCAGGCAAATGCTCAGAGCAATTGCCAATACTGGTCATGGTCAGGCATACGATGTTTCTTTGGAAGCGTTTAAGAATTGGACGGAGGAAGATGTGATGGCACTGCACCGGGCCAAGACGGCGATTTATACGTATGAGAACCCGTTGTTTATCGGGGTGCATCTGGGAGGGATCGAAGATAGTAAAGTCATTAAGATACTAAGAGATTATGCGATGGATGGGGGAGTGGCGTTTCAGCTGCAGGATGACATTTTGGGAGTGTTTGGGAAGCCGGAGAAGACGGGAAAGAGCGCGGATTCGGACTTGAAACAAGGGAAGTGCACGCTTTTGGCTCTGAAAGCCTGGGATAGGCCTGAGGTGCACAAAGTGTGGGGGAAGATGGACGCGAGTCGAGAGGATCTGGATGCGGCTAAGAAAGCAATTATGGATTGCGGGGCGTATGAGTATAGTAAGAAATTGGCGAGAGAGTATGCCGGGAAGGCGGCTGGAACTGCGGAGAAGTTACGGAGACTGGATTTGAATAGAGATGCGATTGACTATATCCAGGGAATTGCGGAGTATATGGTGGAACGGGAAGTGTAGTAATATAGAGTTATGCACTGTCCGGACTGCGGGGAACCGCTGCATGAGTTTTCGTTTGTGGGGAATGACAAGAGTTGGCGGTGCTTTCGGTGCGGGGGGTTTTGGGCGGATGGGTGGGTAATTAACCGGCTGGACTCGAAGATACTGCAGAAGTGGAAGCCGGTAGAAGTGGATCCGGGGTGGTTGAACCTGGGAAGCAACGTCTGTCCGGTGGACGGGACGCAGCTGGTGCGGTATACAGGGGAGATAATTCCCGACAATATGACGGTGAAGAGGTGCGAGCGGTGCGGAAGGTGGTGGTTTCCAACCGATTCATTACTGCGATACAAACCGGCTCAGGAGGCAAAGGTAAATTATTATCGGCAGTGGGGGAAGGCGGCAGATGTGGGGAGCTTGGCCCTGCCGGCGCTAGTTCTTTTGATTGTTTTGGCGGGGTTGGCTACGGTTGTGAGTTTGGTAAAGCGAAATACCGGGGGGAGAGTGGCGGCTCAAGCTACCGTGCGCAATTTGGCCGCGGCGGATGGGGGAAGCGGAGAAATGTGGATAGTGTGGAGTTCAGCGGCGGGCTATAAAGTGAAGTGGAGGAGGGTGGGTGAACCAGAGTGGCGGGTAGGCGAGCCGGAGAGAAAAGAGGAGGGAGTGTATGTATTGAAACTAAGGGATCTGGAGCAGGGGGCGGAGTATGAGGCGGTGGTGGAGGAGAAGGGGATTAAGTTTAGGGTGGATTAATTTTTGGGGGTCATTCCCAGAAGCCAAAGAACCGCCTCTTTTTTGTAGCGGCGGTCGCCGCGGGAATTGATGCGAATGGGAACGAGCTTGCCGCGTTTGCCCCAGCGTTTGATGGTGAGAGTGGAGACGCGAAGAACGGCGGCGACTTCTTTGACAGTGAGGAGATCAGGTAAGGCAGAAAGACTTAGTGATATTGCCATCTGATATATAAACTAATACTTTGATAGGGAGATGTCAAGAGAAATCGGAGAAATAGCGGCGAAGTTTTCTGGCATGGTGGGGATGACGGAGGCGCTTGAGGGCAATGCCTTCGATTTGGCGGATGCGTTCGCGGGTGAGACCAAATTTGGCCCCGATTTGCTCGAGGATGAGGGGGTCACAGTCTATACCATAACGAAGACGGAGGATTTTGGCCTCTCGAGGGGGGAGGGAGTCCAGGACGGCACGGACTTGAGCTTTGAAAATGATTTGGTTTGCTTCATCTGGAGCAGAAGGACTGGGGTCGGGGATAAAATCACCTAAGTCGGCGCCGTCGGAATCCTCTTCGTCCATGGGCTGGTCGAGGGAAAGCGGGAGACGGCTTAATTTTTTCAGATTGCCAGCTTTTTGGGGGGTGATATTCAGGGCGTCGGCTAGTTCTTCTATGGTGGGGTCCCGGCCGAAAGACTGGGTAAGCCGGTTAGCTGTATTGTAAAACCTTTGTATTTGGTCGTGCATGTGGACCGGAATTCTGATGGTGCGGCCCTGGTCGGCAATTGCCCGGGTGATACTTTGACGGATCCACCAGGTGGCGTAGGTGCTGATTTTGTGATGCCGGTCGGGTTCGAACCTCTCGACTGCGGTTATCAGGCCGAGGTTGCCTTGTTGAATAAGGTCCAGAAATGGCACACCCCGGTCCCGGTATTTTTTGGCGATACTGATAACCAGGAGAAGATTGGCTTTGATAAGGTGGTCTCTGGCTTCTAAACCGGCCTCAACTATTTTTTGCCGCTGGGGTGATAAGCGGGGCGATGGTTTGGCTAAAATAGCTTTGGCGGCAAGGTAGCGGTGGCTGAGCTCCTGCTCCTGGTCGTAAGTCAAGAGGGAGGTGGCGGCGGCTTCTTTGAAGTACTGGCTGAGGTGGTCCAGGACTAGGGGATCAAGGTCAGGGTCTAAGATGGCCTGCGGGCGGCTTTTTTTTTACGAGGGGCGGCGGCGGCGAATTCCACATCTGAGATGGGGGTAGTTCTGAGGGTGTAAGTTTTGGATTTTTGGAGACGCTCGTGAAGGTAAGTCAGCTGCAGGAGGGTACCTGATTGGGTTACGTCATTCTTAACTTCTTCCGGCATAGCGTTTCTTAAGCCGAATAGCAAGCTCTGGAGCCGGGTTCGGGTATTGGGGTCGGCGTGGTCGGGAGAAGGATGGCCGTCTGTGGTAGTAATAAGGACGGTGAGGGTGGCGAATCTGGCTAGAGTAGGCTTGCCGTGGTCTTCGGTGGTCCAGAACGGGGGATGGTCGAGGAACTGCTGGATGGGGGGATATTTTTGAAGTAATTCGGGGGTGGTGATTTGAGGCGGGGATTCGGTAGGTCGACTTGGGCTAGACCGGGGTTTCTTGTCTGGTGTAGTTTGGAGAGAAGTTTCGGGTTTGGGGAGGGTGAGGGTGATGATAGATTGGGCGATGGGGCCCAATTCCACGACTGCCTGTTCGAGTTGGGCGTGTAATTCTTGTGCAAGTGCAAAATCACCGCCAAGTAATGCCACGGCTTCTTGCCTGAAGGTGTCGTTGAAGGCGTCGACGATTTGCTGTTTGGCAAGGCCTACTTTTTGGGCGAGGGTTTCGGAAGGTTGGGGGGCCATGAGTTTTTTTGGTTTTACTGCAGAGAGTTGGTGTTGTCAAGGACTACCTTGAGATGGTCCGAATCTAACGGCTGATCCTTCGTTGTAAAGAGTTTTGATTTGGGCGGCAGTTAATGAGTAGTTGTATATGCGCACATCGTCGAGGAGATAGTTACCGAATCGATTTGAAGTTGGGTAACCACCTATTTTTGTGCTGTCAGTAGGAAGGTTTGCCCCCGTACTGGTAAACTTACGGACAGATCGGCCATCTATAAAGCCCTCCGGCGCACCAGTAGGGCTAGTTACCAATGCAACATGGTGCCAACCGGTCCCAATGGTTCTGTTGGTATCAAACCAACTGGCTCCTTCGTAAAGCAATATTAAGTCGTTTCCAGTGTTATCGAATGTTGATGCGCCTACCCCTATCCCATAACCGTTGAGTGAGGGGCTCTCATCTCCCACTTTGACAAAAGCGCCGCTCTCAGTGGTCGAAAATAAGTAAACCCAAGTAGCAATTGTAACTTTTGTAGTTCCTAAGTTGAAAACTGATGAGGTAGTAACGTTGTCATCGCTTCCGTCAAACCCCAGGGCAGAACTGTATTTGCCGGTAGAGCCGTCATCCCACATTTCGGTTGAGACCCCAGAGTTACATGTTCCGACGGTAGTGTTACCTAGAGAGGCGGGATTAATGGTGCCGTTGTTACCAGCAGCAAGTCCCGATGCGGATAATGCGGAATTGTAAGCAGTTGTGCCTTGGCACTCGTCGAATTTGTACCAGCCAACCGGTGCGCCGCGGTTGTAGTCCCAGGCGATTTGAGCGAGAGTGCGGCTGTAATTATATGCAATAACAGTATCAATATATCCGTCGAATGTTCTGGCCTGCGTACTATCATTGCCTATATAAAAAGTTGAAGTTCCATCATCAACTCGGCTGGCGCCGTTTGTTGTTGTGGCGTAGGCGGCTTCGTATCCATTAATAAAAATGTCAGCACTTGAAGCGGTAGTTATTACGCCATCCCAACTTACGGCTACATGATTCCAGGCATTTTGGGTGACGAGCGAGGTATTTGTAGTTCTTACTAAATCAGTTGAGCCGTCGACTGTAAAAGTTAGACTTGTCGTGCTGTTGAGTCTGAAAACCCATCCGCTACTTGGGGTTGTACCGACGTTTTTGGCCATTATAAACCCGAGTGAATTTTCTCCGGCACTTTTGGGATAAATCCACGCTTCGATCGTCATCCCGCTACTGGGCAAATTGTCCAAAGAACTTGCCGTTCCGGCATTTACAACTGTGCTTGAAGTATCGAAGTTATATGCTGAACCGACTTTTCCAGCTGTCCAACCTCCATTTCCGGCTGTAATAGCTCCGGCATTGCTATTTCCAGAAGTATCGTTTGCAGTAAGCCCGGTATTTTCGTCAAATTTCCAGTGACCGACAGGGGGATTGCAGGTGGAGGTGTCGCCGGGGATGCAGAAGGTCATGGCGGCGGATGATGATGCAGTTAAACCGTCGTTGGCGGTGGAGAGAGAGCCGAGGATAGTAGCAGAGCCATGGTTGTATTCGAGCTTGACATCGGAGGCATTTAAGGCCAGGCGGTAGACTTTGACTTCGTCCAGATCGCCGGCCAGCTCTTCGCCGGAGGCGGCGTCGTCGGTATCAATATCACCCAGGCGGAAAGTCCCATCACTGTCCAGTGTGGCTGTGGTGGTGTCGGTGTCTTGGTCTTTCAATATGCCGTCGATGTATAGTTGGATTTTGTCGGCGGTGACGTCCCTGACGCCTATGACGTGGTGCCAAGCGGCGTCGTAATAATCGGCGGTAGTACAGGAGGAGACGTCCGGACCCCAGGAAGTGTCGTCGTCGACGGCAAAGCAAAGCGTACCGTCGGTATTGGCGTAGAGGGCGTAACCGGCAGTGCCCGATGGGCCGCCGTTGGTGACCAAATATTCAATGGCGGCGGGATTAGCGGCGGAATCTGATCTAAGCCACAGGGACAGAGAAAAATCTTCGGCGGCGGCAAAATCAAAATCGGCGTCATTAGCCGAGAGACCGACGCGGGAGGTGCCGGTGCCGTTCCAAGCAGAGTCGAACTTGCCCTGGAGGATCCAAGAGGCAACTGATAGGGTGAGGTCGTTGTTATTTATGGACGAGTCTTGGGCATTAGTGTCGGTGGCGTCGTCCATTTTCCAGTAGCCTACGTAGGAGCCAACGGGTGTACCGATTGCCGGATGACCGGCGTTTAGGTCCTCAAGGATTTGCTTTTGGGTGCGAGCGTAGTTGTAGATGCGGACGTCGTCAATATTACCTGGGAAACTAGAAGAGGCGATGTTGACCGATGTTCCGAACGTGACACCGGTGGTAGCGCTGGAAGTGGTGAGGACGCCATTTTGATAGACAGCGCAGTGAGTGGAATCTGTTGATGTGGCGGCAATGTGTGTCCAGGTGTTTATTGCGATGGCGGTGCCGGTGCAACTTCCGTAGACGGGTCGGGAACTGGAGTCGGAGGTGAGATTGGTAATAAGGGTTTTACTTGCAACAGATGAAGTGGGATATATCCAAAGTTCGACTGAGTTGGAGTAACCAGGATCGGCGGAGAGAGTGGCAGTGACAGCTTGGGAAGAACCATCGAAGTTTAGACCGGTTCCAAATTTGCCTGCGGTCCATGTTGGAGAGCCAGTGAAAGTGCCGGACTGGCTATTTCCAGATGAATCAGCTGGGGATGACCCGCTGTTTTCGTCCAGTTTCCACCACCCAGCAGGCCCGGGAGCCCAGTTGTAGAGGGCGGCGATTTCGGCGGGTGTGAGAGCGCGGTTGTAGATACGAGCCTCGTCAAGTCTCCCCAAAAAAAAGTTGTTGGTGAAGGGTTCTTGATCCCTCAATGCGCCGAACGCTGCCGACGCGCTGGAAGTACCAAGTGCCAACGTGGTTGACACTGAATTCTCTTCTTTGCCATTAACAAAAATGCGAAAAGTGGTCCCATCATAGGTCATGGCTACGTGGTACCAGGTATTTGCAGTTATTGTAGTTGTAGAGAGAAGAGTAATTCCAGAACTTGCTGATCCGGTTGAGATACTTGCTGAAAGTCTGGCAGGGCTTGAATTGTCGCTGCCAAGTGAGTATATATTCCAAGGGTCTGCGTTTATTGTGGTCGGTTGGCTTATGAATTTTGCAAAAGCTTGGAGTCCAGTACCATTTGTATATGTTGGGTAGGCCCAGACTGAAAGAGAAATAGGGTAAGATAGATTTATTGAACTGCCTGTAACTACACGATCCAGGTTGCCATCAAAATTTACTCCATTAGAAAACTTAGCAGAAGTACTCGTCGCTTGTTGTTTCCAATCAGCGTCGCGTCCATTTCCGGAGGAGTCGCAGGAATCGTTAACGCCGCCACTACAGGTGCCAGTAGAGGTTTCATCCATCTTCCAATATCCGACCAGCCCATTGGAAAGGTAATTTTGCTGCTCGGGGTCGCCGAACTGGACGGAGACGCCTTTGGTGGTTCCCCGAGCTTGGAAGTCGGCTTTGACTTGGGCGGCTGTCCTGGCGTAGTTGAAGATTTTGACGTCGTCGATTTCGCCTTGCCAATAGCGTTCGTTGACGAATCTTATGCTATTACCGATTCTTAAAGGGGTGGTGGAAGTGCCGGTGGCGCCGGTTTTGGCGCTAGATTGTTTTAGGATACCGTTAAGATATATGTTGACGTTGGATCCATCATATGTACCAACGACGTGATACCATTGATTTTGATTGATTGTGCCTGAAGAAGCGCCAACATAAGCTGAACCGCCAACATAAAATTCTAGATCATCGTTGGCGGTATCTAATCGGAGCATAAACTCGGATTCGTCACTATTTTGACCTTCTTTAGTGGCTATGTTTCGCAGGCCATCTTCGCCGCCACTTAAGGTGTTGGTGCGTATCCAGGCTTCGACTGTTAAAGCGGTAACGCTTTTGAGGATAGTGGTGTCGCCCATGTTGATGCGGTCGTCGGTGCCGTCGAAGCGGAGGCATTTGCCGATAACACACATGTCTTCGGACATCCAGGTAGCGCCGCTTATCGTACCGTCGAGGTTGGTTGAGGTATTGTCCTGGGTGGCCGAGCCCTGGCCTTCGTCGAAATTCCAGTAGGCGATGGGGCCGGGGCCGACCTCATCATTGGCGGTGGGATTGGATTGGGTCGCGGGGTCACCACCGGAGGGAGTGAGAGCCTCGACGTTGGAGACGTTGACACTGGCCGAGGTGGGGGAGGGGTTGGAGTAGTAGGCGTAGCCTACATTGGTGCCGTTGACAATCGAGGGAAAGACGACTTCGAAAGTGTTGGTGGCGGAACCACATGAACCGGTCATTTGGAAGCGGAGGACTTTACCGCTGCCGTCGGTGAATCTGATATCGTCACAATCGGACTGCATGATGTTGGCGGTGGTCAGTTCAAGAGTATCCAGGGTGTAGGTGATGGCCCGCTCTGAGGTAATGTCGGCGTTGTGGGTGAAAGTAAACTTGACCCGATATCCATATGAGTCGTCAAACCAGGCGGCCTGCACCGAAGGGCCAGTAAGCCTTAGAAATATGGCTACAAGCAAAAGGAAGGCCGTTAGGCTGAAGAGGAAAGAAAAAATCCGCTTTCGGTGAATTTGAAATTTCATAATTTTAATTAACTACCCACCATGAGACTTTGAGTGAAGTAGATAACGGTGTGGGGATACGCAGGACGAACTTGCCGGGTTCGGTGGCGGAGGCGGCGACGGGTACAGGGGTGTCTATGGGAGTGGCGAAGATGGCGGAAGTAGTAGAGACGGCAGTTGTGTCAATAATGGTTTCGGTTAGGCCGGCAGAAATGGTAGCTGTGCCGAGGGAGGAGCCGGAGATGTTGATTTTGTCGGCGGTGAGAGAGCCCGTGATTTTTAGATTGCCTGATTCGTCCAGGATGACTGAGCCGGAGTTGAGAGATAAAAGTCCGGTGGCGGAGCGGATGTCAGATGTTAAATCGTCGAAGATAAGAGTGCCGATGGATACTTGGCCGGTGAAGGCCGCACCGGGGGCCATGATGGGGGAGCTGGAGACGAGTTGACCGGAGGCGGTGGCCAGTGTCCAGTTGGGGTCAGCTGGCAGCTGGTAGCTGTTAGCTGTTAGCGGGAGACTGGTTAATTGGGCTGAGAGGGAGGCAACTTGAGTTTCCAGGTTTATGATCGACGATTTAAGATTGATGATTTCCTCGCCGACAAGTTGGAGATTTTGAGCGGAGAGGTTGCCCTTGATTGTGACATTGCCGGAGTCGTCGAAGGCGAAATAATCGTAGGAGTCGGCCCAGGATGGCGAAATGTGGACCATGACTTGGCGGGTGGATGATCCGGGATTCCAGTCTTCCAAAGCTTGGCCGATGACGTGGCCGGGGCGGGTGGCACGAGTGGCGCGGCCGGGCTCGGAGGAGGAGGTGAGGAAGTCGCCTTTTTTGATGGGGGGGGCGAAAGAGGCGAGGTTGACCGGGACTTGGCCGACGAGGCCGACCAGGACTTTATCGGGGCCATCTTGGCCGCCTTTGAAACCAGGACTGGTTGAGACTATACCGATAGCTTTGGTGTCGTACCCTTGGCTGGATTTGACGGCGGCGTTGTGGGAGAGGGAGACGATGTCGCCTTCGGTAAATGGTTCACCGTGGGCTTTGGTGTAGTATTCGGCAAAGTCGATGCCGTCGGTTTGATAGGCTACCCCTAAGGCGGTGGTGGCTTCGATGCGGCCGACGGTGACGCCCATGCCATTGAGGAAGGCGATGAAGCGGTTGGAGGCGGCGCCGACTCCGGTATAGCCGAGCTTGACGACCAAGCCGTCGGCATCATCGCCATTGTAGGAGTTTTCGATCATGGCGGCGGCGGTGGCGGCAAATTGGTCGGAGACGGTAAATTTAAGGCTGGCGGAGCCGGTACCGATTAAAACTTCGCCGGTGCCTAAGAAAGAGAAAGCAGGATTGGTGGTGGCGTTGCCAAAGCTTAGGGCGTCGGTATCGGTAGCTATGGCTAAGAAGTTATTGGTGCCTTCGGAGATGGTGAAGACGGAAGCCACTGAGTTGTCGATATCGATGTCTGTGGCGTTATCGAGATTGATACCGCCGCCGTCTAAGTAGAGGTCGGCGAACTGGTTGGAGGATGAGCCCAAGTCAAGACCGGAGTCGGTACTGGGGAAGAGGGCGGTGGCGGAGAGGGAAAGTTCGCTGCCGCCGGTGATGCCAAAGTCGATCTGGCCGTCGGAGTTGTTGGTGATGGTTTCGCCGTTTTGGAGGGAGATGTCGGTGGTGACACTGGTGTTGCTGATATTGATGGCGGTAGTGGCGGCGCCGGAGAGGGTGATGCCCCCCGTCCTGTCCAAAGTAAAGATGCCGATGCCTGAAGCCGAGGCCACCAGGATATTTTGATCACCTGTTTCGTCGAGGATGGCCAGGGCTTTGCCGGTGGCTTGGCCGCTGATTTGGAATATGCCTTGAAGAGACGCGGCGGAGATATTTGAGGAGAGCGTCATCCCACCGGTGGGAGTGGTGTCGATGATAAAGCGGCCGGAGTTATAAAGCTGGGCGGTAAGGTTGTTGGATTCGAAGATCTCTCCGGCTTGGATGTAGAGAGGGGCGTTGGATTTGAGATATGAGGCGGTTTGATTGGTAAAGAGGAGGTCGTAGGCAAAGGAGACGTCGCCTGCTGCTGTAAAGCTGGTGGGGAGGGTGTTGGTGATGGCGGTTTCGGAGACGGAGAAGAGATTGGAGCCGGAGGAGGTAATGTTGAAGAGATTGCCGGTCGTGTCGCCGTGGGCGCCGATGTTGATTCTCACTAAGTCGCCGGAGGCAGTAGCGACGGTGGAAGGTTCCCAGCTGAAATTTCCCAAGAGTCCGGTGGTGAGGGAGGTGGCAGTGGAGTTGGCATAGAGGAGGCTACCGGTGGTCCAGGTATTGTTGGAGGTGTTGATGTTGAGGCCAGTGCCAGTGGTAACGGCGGAGAGGTTGATGGAGCCGGCGCCGCCGGTTTGGGTACCGGAGAGGAGTTGCCAAGCAGTACCGGTGTGAGCAGCGGAGGCATTGATGCGTTCCAGACCACTGGTCAAAGCTCCAGTAGTCGAAGAGTTGACATTGAGGCCAGTGCCGGTGCCGTTGATGGCGTTGCTAGTAATGTTGACTATATTGAAACCGGAGCCGGTAGTGGCCGTACCGGAGAAATTGACCACATTGCCAGTGTAGCCAGTAGTGACGCCGGTTTGAGCGATGTCTAGAAGGGTGGTAGTGGTTTGGCTGGAGGAAGAATCGGCAATTGATAGTCCGGTGCCGGCAGTGGCGGCGGTGGTAATTTTGGCCGCCGCACCGCTGTGAGCCCCGGTGGCGGAGAGATAGAAAATACCGTTAGTGACTGCGGCGGTAGATCCTGAAGTTAGGGATAGGAGGCTGCCGGTAAGTCCTGTAGAAGTAGAACCGACAGCAATTCCTGCTCCGGAGGTAAGAGCATTGCCGGAGAGGTTCAACAAGGTTCCGACTGTGGAGGAGTCGGCAGCCAGGTTGAGAAACTTGGCGGCACCGGTAGTGGAAGAGGAGTTGATGTTGACTAGATTGCCGGTGTAGCCGGTGGTGACGCCGGTTTGAGAGACATTAACTAAGGTATCGTCGGTTTGGGAAGATGAGGCGTTGGCCATGGACAAAACATTGCCGGTGGTCTGGGTGGAGGTGATGGTGGAGGCGGCGGTTTGGGCGGGGATGGTGAATGAGCCGTCGCTGGCTATGGTGAATTTGGTGGTGCCGGAAGCCGAGGCGGAGAAGATATCTTGGCTTTCGAACTGGTTGACTATCAGGGAGGCCTGGCCGCTGGTGATACTGCCGCCGACTAAGGCTCTAAGAGAAGCGGAGGCGGTGGCGGGGTCGCCGAAGATGGTACTCTGGGTGAGATTACCCGGAGCCAGAGTACCGGTACCTAATTGCCAGTAGTTGGTGAGCTGGGAGGTGGTGGCCCAGCCGCAGGTGGAGTCGGTGGATTCACAGACTTTGGAATTGCCCCAGTAGAGATCGTCGGTGGCGGCGCCGGGGCCGGTGCCAAAGCTTAAGACGTTGTTGACCGAGGCGTCGTAGTTTAGGCCGATGGAGGTACCTTGGACGTCTAAAGTGGTGGTACCGGTGATGCCGCCGGTTAGAGTGATGTCGTCGCGGGCCGAGGCGTCGGTAGTGAGACTGATGGAGGTGATGTCGACGGAACCGATACTGACAGAGCCGGCGCCGGTGGGGTCGAGGATGAGGATACCGGAGCCGTTGGGAGCGATGGTCAGGTTGTCGTCGCTTAAAGTGCCGATGGTGGCGGCTGAGCCGTTACCGAGATTGAAAGCGGTGGCGGAGACGCCCAGGGTGGTGGAGGAGGTGAGAGTGTCTAAGGAAGAGGCGGTGATGACATTGCCGCCGGCGAGAGTGAGATCGCCGTCTTGGGCGATGACAAAGCGGGTAGTGCCAGAAGCGGATGCGGAGAAGATATCCTGACTTTCGAACTGGTTGACTATCAGGGAAGCCTGACCGCCGGTAATACTGCCGCCGATTAAGGCCCTGAGGCTGGCGGAGGAGGTGGCGGTGTCGCCGAAGATGGTACTCTGGGTGAGATTGCCGGGGGCCAGTGTACCGGTACCTAATTGCCAGTAGTTGGGGCTGGCAGTGTCACTGCAGGAACCCCAGGAAGCCGTGGCACCCCCGAGTAGACAGAGGGAGCCACTGCCGACTGATCCGCCCAGAGAGATACCGCCGGCATTGGTGATGGAAAATTTTTCGACACCACTTGCGGAGGCAGTGAGGATGTATTGGTCGCCAGTTTCGTTGAAGGAGACGAGAGATTTTCCAGTGATGGCTCCCGAAACCTCCAATTGGTGAACGGTTGATGTATTTCCTCCTATAATGATACGGTCCGATGTAGTAGTGGGATAAAGATTGTCTGACGCAGAAGTCCAGCCGCCAGAGCTGTTATCTGCCCATGAGGGGATTCCGCCGGAAACGGCAAGTATTTGGTTGGAGGAGCCGATCGCAAGCTTGGATAGGGTGTTGGCGGCGGAGGCATAGAGAATATCGCCCGTGGTGTAAGTGGTCAGTCCAGTTCCCCCCAGGGTGGGGGTGATGGTGGAAACGCCAATGGTAACTTTTTTGTCGGAAGAGCTGGTCGTGAGGCCGATTCCGGAGCCGCCGGCAAAGGTGAGTGTGTCTCCACTGGAACCGGCAGTTACGTCGTTTTGCCCTGATACCGCAATAGTTTTAAAGGCATTACCTGAAGAAACTGTGGAGGCGATGGTGGTTCCAGAAATGGAGATGCCGGAACCGGCGGTGAGGTTGACTGTGCCGGTTTGGCCTTGAAATGACAAAACTCCCGTGTTGGAAACTGTGGGGGTTTGCCCAAGCGAGACATTTATACCTGGGCCGGTTCGGATGCCGTAGATAATGTTGGGGGCAGTAAGGTCGCCGGATACAGTGGCGGTGGAATCGATGAGGGTGGGGACGCTGATGTGGAACAGAAGATCTTTGGCTGAAGTGCTTTCGGCTAAAACTAAGCCGGGAGGAAGTTGGACTGGATTATATTCCCGATTATTTTCCGCAGTTTCTCCGAAGGTAATGAACTCACGTATGGAGGCAACGACTTGATCTAGGGGCAAGATATTGGTTCCGGCTTGGTTGATGGCCAGGAGTGAGGCGGCAGTTATGCCAAGAAGTATTGAGGAAAAAATGAGGCCTTTTTGAAATTTGGAGAGGCGAAAGGGAGAGAAGTCGGAAGTGAGGAGAGGAGAAGGGGATATTGGGGTTCTGGGAAGAGGTTTGGGGGAAAAGTTTTCAAGCTGAGATAGTGGGTAGCGGCGTTGATTGCCGGGGGTTCTTTCAGCTACCAAGATGCCTTGTTTTTCCCATCGGCGAAGAGTTTTGGTGGAAATGTTTAGAAACCGAGCGGCTTCTCGAATAGAGAATTTTTGAGTGGATTGAGGACTGGGCAGACTCATTTTCGTTTTTATAGAACTTGGACAGGGTAAGTTTGTCCAAGTTTGCTATATATATTTAATTAATATATGTCGCGCGGTGTCAATAGGTAAAAAGATTTTTATTTGACAGTAGTGGATAAAAAATATTAGGCTTAATACATGTTGGCGATAATTTTTCTCATAGTTTTGCTTTTTCCTGCCGTCGCATCAGGGCAGGAGTTGTCTTCGGGGTTAGCGCTGTCAACAGAGATAGCAGAAGACAGAAGTTTGTTGGCTGATGGGGACATTTTGTGCACATCTGAGAGCGGCTTGGTGAGGTGTACTGAGGAGTATTCGACTGCTATTTACGGGGTTTATTCTTTGGCCCCGTCCCTATGGCTGGAGAATTTGTCGGTGATAAATGGCTTGCCGGTTATTTTTTCGGGGAAGGCCATGGTACGGGTTAGTGGAACTGGTGGGAAATTGAAAAGGGGAGATTTCATCACTACTTCTGCTACACCGGGCTTGGGAGTAAAGGCTGGGAAAAGCGGAAACGTCTTGGGGATGGCGTTGGATGAATATTTGGAGGAAGGCGAGGGAAAAGTGTTGGCGTCTATTGCAATTAGACCGGCAATAGTGGCTACGGCCGCGAGGGGGAATGTGGTAGAAACATTGAAGCAGGGGTTGTTAGCCCCCACGCTTTCGCCCCTGGCGTCTTTGCGGTATGTTTTGGCTGTAATAGTGGTTATTATTTCTTTTGTGCTGGGCTTTGTGTATTTTGGCAGGGTGGCTCGGGCGGGAGTCGAGGCGATGGGCAGGAACCCGCTGGCTGGACGAATGATAGCGGTGGGAGTAGTTTTCAACCTGCTGCTGACAGTGGCTATCATGGGCGGGGGTTTGATCGCGGCTTACTTAATTTTGATAATTTGATATGCAAAATAATTTGCAGATATTAGTTTGGT
>Ga0155166_102_pt3 | contig 26802 bp, 26 predicted proteins | sample RifCSPhighO2_01_FD_106134 | JGI IMG/M metagenome (GOLD analysis project Ga0155166, IMG submission 106134) | Candidatus Amesbacteria bacterium RIFCSPHIGHO2_01_FULL_48_32b
AGGACGGGGGGGCGGAGCGGACGCTTTGGTAAAACCGGTCTGCTTGGCCTGGGGGAGAGAGGCGGGAGAAGGGGCGGGAGAATAGCGGGCGACGTCGGCGGCCGAGAGGGGGGCGGTGGGTTGAAGCTGGGACTTGATGGGAGAGATGGAGATGGGGGTAGGGGCGGGAATTGGCCCCGGGCCTATGGGGGATGGGGAAGGAAAAGGAGAAGTTCCACCAGCCGGCTGGGCAGTGAGCGGTGGGGGTGTCTCGGCTGTGCCAGAGGCCGTGGCGGGCAAAGATGATGGGGGGAGCCAGTGGTATTCTGTGGGAGCATAAATGGCCTTGATAAAGGCCATTATCCACTGAGTAAAACTACGGCCCTGGATGGGGACGAAGGCCATCATGACTCCGGTAAGGGCGCTTAAAAACACCAGCGGGTAGCGGACGATAGAGATGATAGGGAGCTTGAAGATGATAAGACCGATGAGGGCTCCGGCGGCCAACTGTAAAAATTGCTTGAGGGTCATGTCGCCGACGAGGCGGAATTCGTAGGAGCTGATATTTTGGGGAACGGGATGCTGGTCCATGTGACTTAACTCTAGCTCGTGAAGCTGAGAATTCAAGGTGCCGGATTTTCACAGAGGTATAAATCGACTGGCCTATAGTAAGGGTGGTGAAGGTAGCGGGAGACTGGTATAATAAGATTATGCCCAGGAGTTCAAATATGACTGCAATATCGGAGACAAAAAGTAGCGGGAGAATCGAGCATGCGGGTGAATTTTTGGTGGGGGAGACAAGGTTTTCTAATAGGTGGGGCAGACCTACGGCTGAGTTATATGATAAGGTGATTCGGGATGAGGGGGAGACGGTTGCTGGAGTAGGCGTGGATGAAAATGCTCTAGCAGATACTTTGGGTAGAGTGATTAAAATGGGGGGAGCGGAAGAAGCGGTGAGGACGATGGTTGAGGTGGTGCTTGAACAAGTTGAGTCTGGAGATTTGGGAGACAGGGGGAAGATAGCTGAGGCGCTGACAGTAAATGCCGAAAGAGTTGATGCCGCGGTAGTGCAAAAGATTCGGACACAGAATCCAAACGCTGTAGTAGAAGCAAGGGGTGTGGGTGGAATTTGGGCTTTGAAGGAAGCGGCGAGATTGGAAATCAGTGGTGACCCCGGGGTCGACGCAGTTTTGAAAGAAAGGGCTGAGGCGTTTTTGGGGGAGCCGAGTGTGGATTGGACTAAGGTGGCGGTGTTGAAGACCAGTCGACCAGATATTTTGGGAGTGATCAAAGATGCGGCCGAGGCAAAAAGAGTGATAGGTTTTTTGGTGGGGGCATTTACTTTGGATGAACTGTTGGAAAAGCTACCCGGAGAAGGAAAGAAGGAAGAACCAAAGCCCGGGCCGGCGGCGGAGGCGAAACCTGAGGAGCCCAAAGCAGAAGATGAAAGAAGCGAGAGGCAGAAGGCGGATAAATACGGAAATGTGGCGTATGGAGTGTTGAGGCAGAGGTTGCAGACAGGAAAGAATGATGGAGGTGAAGACTTGACTTTTGACGAGGCAAATTGGATGAGAGAATCGGCAAGGTTGAGAACGGAAGAGGCTGGCGAACTAGAAGTGTTTGATGTGGCTCCCAGTATTTTGACTAGCAGGCTTAAAGCAAGTGCGGACAGGCAGAATTACCAGCAAGTTGTTGAAGAAGCGGCCGTGTCGGTAGAGCAGCACGCTCAAGCGACAAACAAATATGGGGAAAATGATTATTTGAGGGGGGCAGCGGGAGACGCGGTGAGGGCGACGAGGTTCCTGGCGGAGGCGGAGTTGGCCGGGAGACGGCTAACTCCAACGGAACGACAGACGCGGGGTGTGCACTGGGATCCGAGGTTGCCATGGACGCAGTTGATTGATCATGAAACAGACGAGCAGAAGGAAGAAAGATTAGCAAGAGAGCGGATGGAGCATGAGAGACAGCTAGCCGAATTGCAAGCCAAGGGATGGGATCTAGAGACGTTTAATCAGGCGAGGGGACAAATGTCTGCGGAGGAACGGGAGTTTTTGGATAGGGGGACCGCTGATCAGCTGCTTGATCTGTCGGGAAGACTGCTGGCCCAACTGGATGAGGATGAAGTGAGGGCCAAGAGAGCGGCGACGGTGATGGAGTATATTTTGACCAAACTGCCTAAGGATTTGAGTCGGGAGGGAGCCCATGAGACGTTGACATTTGTAACAGATAGACTGAAGTTGTGGAAATTTGGAAGCGCCTTTGACGCTTTTCAAGATAACACCAACGAGGATAATATTGAAGCACTCATTAAGTTGAGCAAGAGTGAGAGTATATTTTCGGGATCGGAAGGGGCGAGGCGATTTGACAGACTATCGACTGTTACGCGGCCATACAGATTGAGATTGGAGGACAGCGCAAACTATTCGGAATATCTAGCGGCAGGAACACCTGAGGGGATAAAGAAGGCTTTTGACGCGGTGGGGAGGGAGCTGGGCTTGGTGGACGCGAAGGGCGAGGTGAGAAGTCTGGAAGTGGCGACTGTACTGAGGATGATGAAAGTGAGAGGCAGGGAGGCGTTTTTGTGCGGGAGGAGGAGGGAAATGGGGGGAGAAGAGAGGAGGCTGTTTAGGGTCAAGGGGGATGGATGGAATACTTTTGCGGGAATGATGAATTACGGTGAATACATGGCGGCGAGGGGGTTTATTGGGAATGGAGATAGGAAATTTTACAATTTATTGGTGCCCGACTATGACTCTTTGCATTACAAAGAGAGAGGAAAAAGGATGATTTTGGACAAACTCAAAAGGGAGAGAAAGAAGTGGGACGATGCGGCTGATTTCCCCAGAGCGTTTCAGGGAATGAGCGGAGGGGAGCAGAAGTTTTTCAGGGGGATATTTGCAGATGACTTGGGTGAAGTAGTGCCGACTGACGAAAAGGGAAGAAGGGGGCCGGAGTCTGAAGCGTGGGGGTTGGTGTCGTATGATAACTGGCTGACTGTGGTTAAAAATGGCGTGCTGACTAAAAAAGCAGTGACGGAGTGGCAAGCCGCACCAAGTTTGAAAACTTACGGGAAGGTGCACGGGGGATATACGCATGCGTTTACCAGATTTAAAAATGTGGTGATGACGGTGAGTGGTGGGGAGGATGAGATTTATCCCATTTTCAGGGAGGAAATACTGACCAGGATGTTTATAGAGACGGTCAAGAGAGCGAGAACGGATTATCGAGAAACGAAGAAGGAGGAAATGCCAGACGCGGAGTTGAGAAATGGGCTGAGAGACTTTGTATTTACCGCCGAACAGGTGAGCGATTCAGAGAAAGCATTTAGGCAAGTATTGATGACGGAGGCGGGGTTGGGAAGTGTGCGGGGGACAGTAAAAGCTGTGGCGGGCATGGGCCTTGATATTATAGGCTTAATTACTTCTGAAGCGGGAGTAAAAGCGGGGGGAAGAAGGAGATAAGAGAGGATTACTCAGTGCTGGAGCCGCTGCCTCGGGAGGTGGAAGAAGTACTGCCGCCGGCGAAGCGGCCGCGGACCCAACCGGCGGCTCTGCCGGGGAGGGACCCATAGGCGCCCATGGCGGCGGAGGCACCGGGGATGGAAGAGTGGGCGGTAGTGGATGTGCGGCCGGCCAGAAGCGCAGAGGTAGCGAGGGGGATGTCGAGATCGGAGATGGAGCCGAACGAGAAAGCCTTGAAGGCTTTGATGGTCTGATCGACGGACGTGGGGATGATGAGAAGGATGACGTAGCCGATGATGACAGCGAACATGGGACCGTCGAAGATGGGGCCGGGACTTATAAGGGGGAGTTGAGGCAGAGAGCTGGCGTCGAAGCTGAGGTTGGGGGCGGGGGCTCCGGTGGTGGGAAGAATGGAGGCCAACCAGTTGGTGAATGTCCCGGTCCCGAAAGGACCGGCGGCGAGGAAGAGCATGGAGAGCAGAAAGAGGAGAGGGACGACGAAGAAGACAGCCGCATGGCCGATAACATTACGCATCCAAGAGCCGAAACCTGACTGGGAAGTGGGAATGAGGCCGGCCAGGATTTGGAAAGGGCCGGAGATAATGTGAATAAGGAGCATGAAATAGGCGCGAACGACGGCAATGAGAGCTCGGAGCATGAGGATGGCAAAAAGTATGGGAAGGATTATCATGCCGCCGGGAAGGATGAAGCCAAGCAGAAGAGAGGCGGGAAAGTTGATGACGTTGTAGTAAGCCCAGATGCCACCGAAGCTGCCGGTAACGTAAAAGTCGGTGACGACGGCGGCAGAACTTTGGAAGAAATCGTATGGGGCGGTGTCGATGAGATAAATGACGAGTGAAAGAGAAAAGTAGACGAGGTCGATAACCAGTCCGGCAAGAGCGTAGGAGAAGGTGATAGCAAGAAGAGAGGTAATAATTTTGGGAATCATAAGCTGGAGGGTGACGGCGGTCTGGGGGTTGATGCGGACTCTGAACATGACCATGAAACCGGCTGCCACCAGAGCAATGATCATTAAGAGATATGTGGCATTACGTGAGGCGGTCCATAAAGCTTGAATGGTGCCGGTGAGGGTGGTGTAACCAAAACCCTGGGCATGAACGGGCATGGCGAGGCCGAAGCTGGAGAGAGCTCGAGACAGAGAGCCGACGAGGGAGATTTGATTGGATTGCATGAAGGCGAAGGCTTGGCCCATATGGCCAGCTATACCTTGCTGAGCCATCTGCTGTTGAAGGGGAGCACCGGCAAGGGCGGGATTTATGACGCCGAAAAAGGTGTTGAAGAAGAAGGCGGCAAGAGAATTGATAATCCAATTGATCTGGGCGTAGGTGTAGCGCTCGCCGAAAATTTCGTTGGGGTCGGTCGGGGAGAAGACTTTTTTGGAAAACTGGCAGGGGCTTTGGTTGAACCATTCTCTGTCTTGAGTGGCGAGAGTGAGGGCGTTGATTAATCCGGGGAAGACACTTAGAGGACCGGGGTTTTGAACGGTGGTGGTAAGAACGTCACAAAGGCCTAATAGGCCAACGCCGGAAGCGGAGGCCCGGGGAGGGGAGGCCAGGGCGATGACGGGCAGGAAGGTGGAGAATAAGGCTACCGAGAGGAGGAATTTTTTGATGGCAGGGGACATGAATAATTAGAGTATAGCAACTATGCACATAAGAGCAAGAGTTGGGTTTGAGGGTCAGAGGCCGACGCCGTTGGACCAGCCGCATTGGGTGACGTCTAGGACGTTTCTTTGGTAACAGCGCGGGCCTTGCTGAATGCCGGATTTGAGAGGATCGTCGGTGCAGGTGAAAAGGACGGTACAATAAGAACAGGATTCCTCGAGCATGCAATAGCCCAAGTACTGGCGGGCGGCGGTGACGATATCGGAGCTGGACCAGTTGGTGCAGGAGTTGCCGGTGGAGGTTCCGCCGCGATTGAGGGTGACTTCAGAGCAGGTGGTGTAGGGGTAGCTGGTACCCACTCTCTCGGCAGACATTTTGGCGGCGGCGGCGAGGGTGGCGTCTAAGAGGTTACAACGGTTGGGGGTGCGGCCGTCGTTGATGCCCATGGCCGTGAGGGCCTGCTGGACTTGGGGGATGTAGGAATCAAAGTAGCGCTGAATCCAGTTCCAAGGGCCGGTGGCGATGGAAGGGGAGGCGTTGAGACAAGAGGTGTCGGGAGTACAGCCAGGACCGACGCCGGAGGCGGTCAGACTTTCCGGCCAGAGGCCGGAGGAGTTGAGCTTGCCTTCATTGTAGAAAATGGCGATGAGCAGGCTATAGGGAACTTGGAAGTAAGTGGAAGCGGCCAGGAAGACGTTATCCATGGTGGAGGAGGCGAAAGAATAGCCGCAAGTGCGGCAAGAGGTATCTTTGGGATAGTTTTGCAGGGCGGTGATGGTGGCCGCAGAGGCGGGATCGGCGGCATTGCAAAAGAGAGCGCCGGAACCGAAAGAAGCGGAGCCGAAGCCCTGGGGGCGGAAATAGCGCTGGAAGTTTTTATTGTCCGAACCGGCCCCCAGCATGTAGTCGAAAAGACTGCCCAGGTGTTTGAAAAAGATGGCTGGGGTGTCCGTGCCGGAGCCTGCGGCGACGTCGGGGCTGTCGGGTTCGGTATGGAGGGCGTCGCTGGAGCCGACGGCAGAGATGCCGATGGCGGTACCGCCGGGCAGAGTGGAGTTGTTTTGGGCAATGTATTGTTCGTCGTCCAGACCATCGCAGGGAACGATGGCGCCGGTGGCGTCTGTGCATACTTGTTTGGGGACAAAGTGGCGAAGGAGAGAGTCGGAGGCGGCGACCAGACGGTAGTAGATGCGGTCGATGAGGGGAGTTTTGGTGAAGACGGAGACGCGGCCTTCGGTGGGCAGGTCGATGGTTTGTTCCTGATTTACGACGCAGTGGTAGCTGTCCTCCCATTCGGGGGGGTAGGCGTTGAGGCCAAAGTATTTACAGCGCAAGCTGGGACAACACCCGCCGCGAGGGGAAACGGTGGGATCACATTCGTCCCCGTCGGCAGTACAGTCATTGGGCCAAAGTGAAGGGATGTAGCGGAATTGCTGGGTGTAAGTAAGGTTGGCGGTGACGGTGCGGCCTAAGAGGGAATCGCCAGGGGCGATTTTGACATCGGTAAGACTACAGCGCTGGTCGTGGTTGGTGTAGAGCGGGGCAGGAGCGGGGGCGGCGGTGCTGGCGATTTGAGTGTTTCTGGTTAGTTGCCCGGTGAGGTAGTCCCAGAATGGCGGTTCTTGATGGTCGCTGATAGTTTGATGGGTAGTGGTGAGAGTTGTCAGGGAATCCAGGTCTTTGGGCTGGCCGATTTTGCGGACGAGATGAGAAAGGAAGTTGCCCAGGCGCATGCCGGAAAAATAGAGACGGGGATCGGTGTTTTCGGGGTGAGCCAGGTCGGGGGTGATGGTGAGGGCTATGGAGCTGGCGCCGGTAGTGTTGGGATAAACTTTGCCGCCGGCATTGTTGCTGGGTCCGGTGAGTTGGGGAGCACAGTAGGGCGATGAAGCACCCAACTCGCAGGCTCCGGGCTGTTGTTCCGGGATAATACCGATGGTGATTTCGCTGGTGATATCTTCGAGGGAAGAGAAGGGAATATATTTAAAAAGTTCCTGCCAGGCATTGCTGAGGCGAACATCTCCCTCTACTATATAATTGTGGTAACTATCGTTGATGGGGCCGCCGATAAGGGCGTTTCGAATGTTGGTTTGAATGACGCGGGGAAGGAGTTTTTTGAGAGGCCCGGCGTAAGTCAAGAAACGGTCGATGGAGCCTGTGCCCGAGCCGGTAAAACAGGAAGAGGCGTGCGCGCCGGGGCCCATGAGACCAGCCTCGAAGCCGGGGGCCTTGAAACTTACCAGGCCCCAACCTTTCATGAAATAGAAGATGTCACCGGCGCCGGGGCCGGAGATGTTTCTGATTTCTATGAGGTCATTCGGATTGGTAATGCCGGTGCAGAAAGTGAAGCTATTGGCGGGCCAGTAACCCGTAAGCTGGAGCGTGGTCGAAGTGGCGGTGGGATAGCCAGTGAGATTGGAAAGGGTGCAAGCAACTAAACTGTCCCTGAGGACTGCTTCGTCACGGTCGATGGGAACGATTTGGAAAGCGCGGGTCCAGGAATCGCCGACTTTGGCGGAGCCGGGAGTCCATTCGCTGCCAAAGCTGTAGGATGTGCCAGACCGGGCGACGGAGTTGGCGGCTTCGTGACCATTGGTGCAGTGGGCGGGGGAGAAATTAAGGGGGGCCCAGCTGGTGTCTTCCTGACGGCCGATCGGGGGAAGATTGATACCGGGGGCGAAGGCGTTGAGGTCGAGATAGAACTGTTCGTAATTGGCATTTTTGTACATGCGGAAATAGTCACGACCGGAGACGTCTGGTCGATCTTCGTAGTGAATGGTTTCGCCCGTGCTTAAATCGTGATCTGGACCGCCGCGGCCATCGAGGTACTCAGGAAGAGCGATTTCGGTGCCGGTGCCAGGCAAGGCCGAACCGGGGAGGGGGGAGGCGGCGGCGGCGGGGATGGAAGTGTCCAGCCAATAGGGGTTGGTGCCGGAAAGATACCAGTTGAGGTAGTTGTTGACCTTGGTGGCATCGTCTAAATAATCCTGGGTATTGCTGATGACGGGGAGGCTGGCGTTTTTGAGGTCGAGAGTAATTTTGAAACCGGCACGCTTGGCGGCGCAGACTTCGCAGGCGGTGGGGGATAGGGGATCACAGAAGGCGCAACGATATAACTGGTCGGTGTCGGTAATACTGTCGGGATTGTTCCAGGGGTAGAGAGGTAGAGCGGCGATTTCGGCATTGCTCATGTATTTGGGAAACTCATAGGTACCCTGGGCATTTACGCTGGTGCCGCAGGAAAAAGATTGGTAAAGGGAGCCTTGCCAAGCCTCGGGCTGGGACTTGGGAATTAGGGGATCGCAGGGAGAGCCGGGGTAGGGGCGCAGTGGGTGAAATTCGGGGTAGGTATTTTTGTAGCAGGGCCAGTACTTGAGGGGGGGGTCAAAACCCATGGTGCGGGGGTCGCGGACGGAGTTGAAGATGGGATAAGTGCCGCCACCCGGGCCGGTACCGCCACCGGGGGGTGGAGGGATCGGGGTGGGGGGGGGAGAGGTTGATTCGCAACAATATCTACCAGCATCGCAGGCGAGACTGCCGGTGAAATCATACCCTGATATATAGCATTCGACTTGGGCGGGAGCACAGAAATTGTTGGGGTTGGCAGTAAGACAGGGATTGGCGGCGAGAGCGGGGCCGGCCTTGATCAAGGTTATGGCGGGCAAGAAAAGAAGGAACAGAAGAAGGCGCATGAAATTATTATATACTAGCAGCCGCTGCCCCAGCAGATGTTGAACGTACCGATGCCGGTGATGCCGAGAAAGGAGGCAAAGAGATTGAGAATGGCCCAGGCGGAGACGGAGAGAATGAGGCCGAAGAGGGCGTAGGTAATGGTATTTCGAGCTCGGGCTGCGCCTTCTTTGTCTCCTCCGGCCATGAGATAGTGGTAACCGCCGACGACGAGCATAACCACGGCGGCGATGCCGGCCAGGCCAAGGATGACGGAGATAACTTGGGAGAAGACGCCTTCAAGGGCGGAGAGGGGGGCGGGATCTTGAGCGTGAACAGAGAGTGGAAGAGTAGAAGAGTAGAAGAGTAGAAGTAGAAATGTTTTTTGGAAGCGGGACATGTGATTTTAGTTTAACAAGGGGAGGAGAAAAAAACCACCCCGCTTGATGGGCGGGGGGTTTTTGTTTCGTCTCGCCGGTTTAGATATTGGTGATATTGAGCGAGAGCAAATCGAGACCTAGGAAGGCCTGGACGAGGGCAAAGAGCGCGAATACAGAAAAGACGATAACCAGCCCAATAAGGGCGGCGGTAATTCTTTTTCGGGCTTTTTCCGTGCCTTCTTTGTCTCCTCCGGCCATGAGCCATTGGATACCTCCGATGAGAAGATAGAGGAAGGCCATGACGCCTGCGGCTACCAAGACCAGGTTGACGGCCGCACCAATGACGCGGCTGAGATCCCAGGTGGCTACTGAAGTAAACTGCCCCGGGACGGTGATGTTAACTTTATTGATTTGGGCCAGGACCGACAAAGGTGAGACAGCTAGGAGGCCGCCGAGAGCGGCAGTCGCACCGACAAACTTTTGTAGTTTAGTCACTTGTCTCACCTCCTTTCAATAAAATAGGATGAATTAAGGATACTATAGAGAGATGGGTAGGTCAAAGTCAATGGCTAGAGAGTGGGTATGTTGAAAGAGAGAAGGTTAATGCCAAAAAGGGAACTGACGAGGGTGGTGATGGCAAAAACGGAAAAGAGGAGGACGATGCCCACCAGGGAATGAAAGATTCTTTTGGCGGCTTTTTGAACGCCTTCCTTGTCTCCTCCGGCGGTAAGATACTGGACGCCGCCGGTTAGAAGCATGAAGAAAAAGATAACAATGCCGGAGATGAGGCCGATTTGGATAAGCTGACCGATGAATGTCTGGAGGGTGGTGGGACCGGCTTGACTACCAAGGTTGCCCCGCAGAGCGGGGTTGACAATATCGGGAGAAAGGGGTTGGGCCATAGGGTTATTGGGGAGTGAGGTTGTTAATAATGCTTAACCCGAGAATGTCTATCCCAAATACCAGGCCGACGATGGAGATGAAAGCATAGGAAAGAATGACGATGAGCAGGCCGGCCGCGGCATGGGTAATGCGTTTGCGGGCGCTTTCTAAGGCCTGTTTGTCGCCGCTGCTGCCCAGCCATTGTAGGGCTCCGGCGAAGACTTGAAAAATAAACCAGAGACCGGCGGAGACGGTCAGAATGCCGATGACGACGGAGATGATGGCGCCGAGTTTACCAATAGCACATATGATGCCGCCAGTACAGCTACCCGCATTGGAAACGTTTCCTATTCTCCCGATACCCTCGAAAGAGGGAAAGGTGACGGTGGCGGCGAGGGGGCTGGCCATAAATTTAGGGAGTAAATATTCTGGGAGTGATAAGAATAGAGGCGTCGCCAAAGATCATGTAGCCAAAAATCATGGCCAGTACAAATGACCCGGCGGTGATGAGAAGACCGACTAGAGACATCCAGATTTTTTCCCAGGCCTTGCCGATGGCTTTGGGGTCGCCCCCGGCGGACATGAACATGTAGCCGGCAGAAATGAGGTTCCAGAGGGCGTAGAGGCCGGCGAGGACGATAACAAATTTGACCAGAGCGCTTAGGATGGCGAAGAGGCCGGAGCCTTGGTCACTGGCAGTGAGGGCAGCGGGGCCGCCAATTTTGCTGAAGGGATTGGTGATGGGGCCGAATTGGAAGATCATAGGGCGGGGGTATTGATAAGAGTTTGGTCTCCGGTCAGCTGAGCGCTGATGATTTGGAGTATAAAGTAACTGGCGACGACGAGCAAGAAGCCGATGACTCCGTATGTTAAGGCGGCGCGGGCTTTGGCGGCATCTTGGGGGGAGGAGTTTTGGCCGGCCCCGACTATGAGCTTGAAACCGCCGAAGAGAATGAGAAAGAAGAAAATGATGCCGGCTAAGATGATGACGTTGGGGAGAAGGGCGGAGATGATGGCGCCGGGGGTAGTAAAACCGGCGGCGTCGGGGTTGTAGAGGAAGAAAGAGGAGGGGATGTTGACGGCAAAAGTTGAGAGAGTAGAAGAGTGGAAGAGTAGAAGAGTGTAAGTGATAATTTTTTTCATACGATGTTGAGGCCGAGGATAACTTCTAGGATTTGGGCGATAAAGAAAGCGGTGATGACGACAATTAAGCCGATGAGGGCGTGGGTGAGAGTTTTGGTGGCGCCTTGGATTTTGGCGGGGTCGCCGGCGGCGGTGAGGAAGGAGAAGCCGGCCATGATGAGCTGGACAAAAAAGACAAAGCCGGCGCCGATGATGGCGTATTGGAGGAGAAGGGAGGCAAAGACGGTGGGGAGACCGGTGGGGTTGGTGAAACGGGTGGGGTTGTAGATGCCGGAGATTTGAGCGAGATGTGGCATGTTATTGGTTAAAACCGAGACCCTGGAGACTTAATACGGTGACGCCGATAAGGTTGAGAAGGACGACGGAAAGGGCGATGAGGGCCAGACCGGAGAGGGCGGCGGTGAGGAGTTCTTGAGAGGCTTTGATGCGCTTGGGGTCGCCTGAAGCCATGACCATTTGAATACCGGAGTAGACGATGAGCAGAAAGGCGATGCCGCCGCCGATACCCACGGCCCAGCGCAGGATCTGGTTTACAGTCTCTTTGCCGGTGACATTGAGACAACCGAGGGCGGTTTTGATCTGGGTCTTGCTGGAATCACACCAAATATCGGCGGACGGCCCAACTAGGGAGGCTTGGCAGCCGGAGACGGTGCTATTGCAGACGGCAGAACTGGTGACGGATGAACAAACAGAGGGAACAGGGCTGTATCCGGTGGAAGAATCACAGTTTTGGGCACCGACCGTACAAGAAGTGCCGTCCCATCTACAGGTAAATTGTTGATTTCCGGGAATTGGAAGACTGCATTCAGACAACGAGTCACAACACCAAGTTCCTGTTCCGCAATCTAAACCCGAGTCGCAAGCACCAGTTGACGGGTTACCAGGAAAACAACCGGCGAGGGAGGGGGGGGGAGAGAAGGCGATGAATAATGACATAATCCCGATCCCCAATAGTACTTTCTTAAAGTTCTTTTTCATCTCCAGATTAGTTTAGCATAAAGCTAAGCTGGAGAATATAAGTTAAAATTAGCGGGTGAAGAAGAAAATTTTTTTCCTAGCTGCTTCTACTTTTCTACTCTTTTTTTCTTCTACTCTTGCGGGCGCGGAAGAATGTGATAATCCGGGGGGGTTGACCGATACTGTAAAAATCGGACAGTGTATTGGCAAGTACTCAGGGGTTTTGGACGCGATTTCCAAGGCGAATACCACCAACGCCAGAGAACTGGCGAGTCTGAATGCGCAAATTTCCAACCTCAAGGTACAGATTGGATCTTTGGAAAAACAGCTGGAGAAGCTGGGGGGGCAGATTTTTGAGCGGGAAGTGAAGATCGGGGTAAAAAACGAGCTGATGGCGGCAAAAATACGACAGGACTATATTAGGAAAAGAGAGCAGTCGATGTTGGTGACGCTTTTGGCGTCACAAACGGCCCAGAAATTTTTCCAAGACATTGCATATCGAGAGAAGCTGGCGGGGATGGACCGAGAAACGATTGGGCAAATTTCGAGTGAGGTGGTGGAATTGAGGGGGCAAAGTGAAAAGTTGAGAGTTAATAAGGATAGTCTGGCCGGGTTAAAGACCAGGGTAGATAAGCAGGCCCAATTTTTGGCCGGGGAAGTGGAGAAGGCAAATAAATATGTGTCTGATTTGAGCAGCAAAATATCGGCGCTGTCGGCACGGCAGAAAGAACTGTTGGCTGAAAGGACGGGAGTGTTTGCAACGACGGTAGGGGATGTGCCGTTGGCGGATGATCCGAATGCCCGGCCGGACTATAACCCGGGGTTTTCGCCGGCTTTTGCGGTTTTTTCTTTTGGGGCGCCGCACTTTCGGGGGATGAGCCAGTACGGGGCGTTTGGGCGAAGCAAAGCCGGGCAAAATTTTAAACAAATTTTGGAGGCGTATTACGGGAATGTGGAAGTGAGGAAAGTGGGTATGCCGGGGACGATAAGGACGAGTGCGGGGACTTTGGCGTTTGAGGGACGGTATTTGCGGGGGATTGCGGAAATGCCAACGCGGTGGGCGGATCAGGGCGGACATGAGGCGCTCAAAGCCCAGGCGGTGGCGGCGAGAAGCTATGCTCTGGCATATGTGGGCTGGCGGGTGAGTAATCAAAATGCCGGCGGAAGTATTTGCACGACTGAGGCGTGCCAGGTGTATTCGAATAGTAAAGCGGATAATCCGGGGCGGTGGGGAGACGCGGTGAGGGAGACGGAGGGGGAGATACTGGTGAGCCGGGCGAGCGGAGAAGTGGTCAACGCCTGGTATGCCAGTACTTCGGGTGGGTACATGGACAGTTATACGAGTTTGGGACACGCCACGCCGGGGTTTTGGGATACAACGTCGGATTGGACGAGATGGGCCGAGGGGGCCTGGGAAGTGAAGGGGGGGTCGCCTTGGTTTTACAAGGGGTGGTACAGGTCGAGGTCGGGAAAAGCTTGCGGGAGGAACCACCCTTGGCTGTCGATGGATGAGATGGCAGATATTGTAAACGCGGCCATAGTTGTGGGGGGCGGGGGAGACACGAGCGGCATTTTGCCGGCGGATGCGAACTCTTGCTCGGGGGGAGGGAACGGGTGGAGCAGGGAGAGGATGGGGGTGGAGGCAGATAGGTGGGGGGGGAGAGTAACAAATATATCCAGTATTTCCATAAAACACGGAAACAACGGACAGACAAATCAGGTGGTGTTGGGGACAAACCGGGGGGAAGTGGTGATTTCGGGGGCAAATTTTTATCGGGCGTTTAACTTGCGGGCGCCGGGAATGCTGAGCCTGAAATCATATTTGTTTAATGTTGAGAGAAAGTAGTAAAATTCTAAGCACTAAATCCGAAATTCTAAACAAATTCTAAATTCGAACTTTAAAACCAGAAAATTGTTTAGTGTTTAGATATTTTAGAGTTTAGGTTTTTTGGTGTATGCCTGATATTTATCAAGCAATGGAAGAAGGTAGGATTGAGGAGCCGCCAAGGCCAAGGGAAAAATTGGCGCAGAAGTATGATCCGAAGCCGATGATAAAACAGGTGCTGGAAAAGTGCGGGGAATGGCCGAGGCAGGCGATGATGGGGGCGTATTGCGTGGCTCCAGGAAAGAGATTTATCAATGAGCAGGAAGACGAGGAGATAGTACTACTGCTGCGGGCGCATCCCATCACCACTATAAAGTGGCTGTTTTGGGCGGGGATATTGCTTATCGTCCCGGTAGCTTTTGAGGCGACAGGAATATTTGGAAGCTGGCCGGCGGGGGTGGTATTGGTGGGGAAAATGCAGTGGTACTTGATGGTGTTTGCTTTTATAATCCATGAATTTTTGAAGTGGTATTACTCGGTGTTTATTGTGACCAATGAGCGGGTGGTGGACATCGATTTTGTTAATTTCTTAACTCGGGTCGTGTCTTACACCAACCTGAACCATATAGAAGAGCCATCGATGGTGGCGGGGGGATTATTTAAGTCGATATTTAGGTATGGTGATGTGTTTGTGGCTACGGCGGCGGAGGGGCAAACGACGGAGGGACGGGGAGTGCCGTATCCGAATCAGGTAATCAGGATTATTTCTGAGCTTTCCGAAGAATTGGAAATAAGGAGAGAGAGGGGGGAATGATGGAGGCATTCCTGACAGGCTTAAGCGTAGAACTTGTGATGAAATTTTTGATAGTGGGAGGGATGGTAATGTATTGCGGGTTTGGGGTGGTTCTTTTTATGGAGGCTAAGGTGATGGCGGAGACTTTTGATTCAAGAATAGGAAACCTTGGGAAAATGGCGGCTTTGCTGCATTTGGCTTTGGCTGTGGGGCTGGTGGCTTTGGCGGTGGTGATTTTGTAAGTGAATGGCTCCGGCGCCATGGAATTAAGTTTTTAGCTGTGGATGTATACTGGAATAATGGAAGTTGGGAAGATATTGGGAGGGGGCGGGGAGGAGATATGGGGACAGGTGCATGACTTTGGGGATTTGACGGTGGTGATGACGCTGGCGGGAGGGGCTGAGATGGGACGTGAGGCGCTGACTCGGGTACGGGAGTTGTACCACGGTGAGGGAAGTTTGGAGGAGAGAATGAAACGGGCGGCCGGGGTGGTAGTTGAAGAATTTGGCGGGGAGGGTGGATGCGTGGCCCAGGTGGGAGGAAGGGTGTGTGTGGCGGGAAGCTTGCGAGTTTGGGTGAAAAGGACGGAAGGAAAGGATGGGTGGCTGCCGGCCGGTGACTGTCTGGTGGGAGAGGTGGGAAAGGGAATGTTGATGATACTGGGGAACAATCCGTTTTGGGAATGTGTGGGAGAGGGAGTGGCGCGGGCGGTGGCTGGCGGAGGGAGGAGTGTAGAGCAGATGGCAGAGGAGTTGGGGGCAGTGGTGAGGGGAGGAGAGAGGGGAAGGGGGGCAGTGGGAGCAATAATTAAATTTTCAATTTTCAATTTGGATCGAGGGATCCCGCTTCGTGAGCAGTTAAATCAAAATGCTCAAGTTTCGAATGATGTTAAGGGGTCGCGAATAAGTTGGTGGAAAAGGCTGGGAGGAAATATGCCGAGAATCAGGACTTATGATTCGAGATCCGGGGGCAATAATAAGAAGAGGGTGGTGTGGGCGGGAGTGGGGTTTTTGGTGCTGGCGGCGGCAGTCATTGGCGGGGGAGGAGTATGGAGAAGGGAGACTGAAAGAAGGCAAAGCGGAGTGGAGGAGAGAATTCTTGAGATACGAGCTAAGTTTGATGAGGCCAAGGCGATGGTGGAGCTAAATCCGGTGAGGGCAAGGGAACTGGTGCAAGAAGTGGCCTCGGGACTAAAGGCTTTGGATGTGAAAGAAGAAAAAGATGCGAGGATCGAAGAGATTGAGAGTGAACTGGAGAGAGTGAGGGAAGAGGCGATGGGGGTGCGGCGAGTGGAAGCCCGAGAAGTAGTGGACTTGGGATTGGTGAGAGAAGGAATGAAGGGGGCGAGGATGGTTAAGGGCGAGGAGGGGGAACTGGTGGTACTGGATAGCGAGGAGGGGCGGGTGATAGCCGTAAGTTTGAAGCAAAACAACGGTAAAGTTATTGCGCAAGCGGAGGGGGGAAAGCTGACAGCTTTTTACCCAGAAAAGACGGTTGTGTTGACCGAGGCGGGGGTGGTGCAAACATCGAATTCTAAGCTGCAAGTTCCAACTGACAGTGAGTGGGGAGGCATTGTGGATATGGAGATATGGGCGGGAAACATTTATTTGCTGGACGGGCAGAAACAACAAATATGGGTGTATAGAGGGACTGACAAGGGTTTTGGAAGCAAAAGCGCCTGGCTGGGGGAAGGCCAGGTTTTGGATGGTGAGGCGATGGGGATGACTGTCGATGGAAATATATGGGTGATGACTAAAGCTCAAGACTCGAGGCTCAAGATTCAAAAGTACAGCCGGGGGGTGGGGCAGGAGTTTGAAGTGACTGGAATGGAGGATTTGGGAGGGAACGCAATTTACACCGATGATGCGGCTGAGAAATTGTATGTGCTGGACGAGAGGGGCGGGAGGGTGGTGGTAATTGGAAAGACCGGGGGATACGACGGACAGTATGTGGTAGAGCAAGCAAAAGAGGCGACGGATATAGTGGCGGATGAGGGCGGGGGCAAGATTTATTTGCTGGCAGGAAGTAAGATATGGGAGATACAACTTTAATTTACAATGAGAGTTGAGAACCGGAAAGCACGTTTTGACTATGAAATTAAGGACAGGATTGAGGCGGGAGTACAACTTACGGGGCCGGAAGTAAAAGCGGCAAAGCTGGGACAAGTGGAATTTGGAAGTGCGCACGCGAAGATTGGGCCGTCTAAATTTAGAGGACAGCATGAAGTGTGGTTAGCAGGGATGCAGATTTTTCCGTATAAGCACGCCGACAATGCAAATTACGACTCGATGCGGACGAGAAAATTACTCCTGCATCAGAAAGAGATTTTGGGATTGCAAACCAAGATGAAGTCGGGCGGGCTGACCTTGATCCCGACGGCGATTTATACCAAATCCGGTTTGGTAAAAATCGAGCTAGGATTAGCCCGGGGGAAGAGGAAGTATGAGAAGAGAGAGGTGATAAAAGAGCGGGAGAGTAGAAGAGCAGGAGAGTGGAAGTAGTTTGGTGGAGATGGGGGTTCTAGACTACATTTACCCGGTTGAATAGGTCTCGGCTTTGTTTGTCCGCGATATACATGGTTAGGCCAAACTCTGTGCAGACCGTTTTATTAAACTCGACTACACTGCTCATGGAGTAGGCAGTACCGCTCTGCAGGAATTCTTCCTCGCATGTTTTTACCCTAGCGTTTACCTGAGCAGGTTTTAGATTGTTTGGGGTGGCCGAAGTTTTGAGAATCAACAGTTTATTTTCATCACCCCAAGTTATCATCATGAATTGCTGGTTGGGGCCGGAAAGGAGGGTACGATAGTCTTGGCCGCTTAGGCCGTGGGATAGTTCTCTACCTGTGGCGGTGGGGTGGGTGTGTACGCTGCCGATTAATCTCTGGTGGGGTTCTCTTCCTGGTGCCTTTTTAACATCAAGTCTCACGCTGTCACCAGAACCTCGAGTTATCCTGCCCATGACGAGACTTTTTTTCTCCGTATCCGCAAAAACTGGCTGGGCGTGCTCATCTTGTCCTTGTGTCGTTTTGGCTACTAATCCATCAACAAAAGGCCGCAATCCTTGTAAATGGATCGATTCAGGCCTGTTGGGAGCCGGGATCGCTTGACCTCCTCCCACAATTCCCAAAGCGACCATGACCCGTTTGAATCGGCCGTAGTCCCAGTTTCGAGGTTCTGTCAACTCTTTCAGGATCTGGGCGTCTTTGGGGTGAATTCTGCCCAGGTATATCTCGTCGTCTCCGAACATACTCCCAAATTCTATCTTCTCCCGGACTTTTAGGCAAAAGCCAATTTAGAGATATGGCTTCCAGGACAGAAATCTTAAAGTATGTTGCGGTTCCACTTCGCTAAGGGCTACGTTATGGGCACTCTTCGCAATTGTTTAAAAGGTCTGATAGAGGAGTGTGGCTGTGCCACTTCGAAGCCTGAGCTGAAAGCGAAGGCGAAGAGTGGAGATGCTGGAGAATAATTGGAACCAAGTGGTGGATTACCTCTTTCGCTGGTATTCAGTCCTAAATCAGAGCCAGAAGAGGCGGGAACTGAGGCTAAATTGGCAGCTTAACCCTGTTTATTAAGACACATATTGTTATATGAAACATGGTAGACAGGGGGAATTAAAATTGTTAGTCAGTATTGATTGGTAAAAACAAGCGCTTGTTGAGTATTATAGGTCTTATAGCATCTATTTAGATATGTTTAGATTTTATGGGTGGTGGACTTAATGTTTTTTGGTGTTTTCGTGGCTAGTTTACTGGATGAGTAGTAGGCTGGACAATAGGAGAAGAGAGTTGTTTACGTCTTATTATTTTGAGATTTTGGCTAACCATATGCCATCCCCTGTGGCAAAAGGATGGTGGGTACCAGAAGAACCAAGGAAAGGGCGGAAAGTGGCCGATGTATCGTTAGTTGGTTAGTTTGCAGCCCGAACCTTATCTCTAGTTTCGTGTACTCTCACGACTTGAGGAACTTCGTCAAAATTTGTTCTATTGGTTAGTGTCCAATACCTGGCTTGCTGTTCTTTGGCGTGCAGCTCAACTAGTCTTGGATGGATGACATCAGCTTTTTCTCTTGGTGTGGACAAGTCACGGCCTCCAGCCATAGATAATAAATCTTCTTCTACTTTGACCTTGGCTACTTCTGTTACGGCAATATTACTGGCTACGTCACCTGATTGATTCCTTAATCCAGCGTCACATGCTTTCTGAATTAACTGCCTCTTTTCTTCCAGGTTAGGGTCAGCTTTGTCTGTGTCGTTTCCATCAATCCAAACACTCCACTTACCTTCGGTTCCCCAGATTTGAACTTTTCTGCCTGCAGCAAAGCGAGCTTCTCCTGCTATTTTGGCTAATTTTCCTTCTTCAGTAGGCGGTTCTGGCTCTCCTTTGAAAAGGATACCTACGCAATCGGAGGCTAATTTTAAGGCTCTCTCACCAGCTTGGGCTGTGCCATCTTTCCTTAGACTTGATAACTCACGAACACTGCTTTCCAGGGCAATATTTTCTGTTTCTGTTTCTCCAGCCATAAACTTATGATACCACCACTTGGGTAAAAGTAATAGTTCTGGTCTGATTACGGGTGTCTTTGGGTTCTGGTTTATCGGTTCCTTTAACTTCGCCCAATAATCCCTGAAGCATCACTTGTTGTTCGTCTGTTTCCACTCCTTCTGGTTTCTTCAAATCCCAGTAATTAGCGTTCTTTTCAGCGACGTAGCGGTATTTGTTGGCAGTTTCTTTGTACCATTGGCCATTTTCACCCAATAGATAACAGACAGCGTTACCCTTACCCTCTTGGTTGTCCATTTGAGTCATCCAGACTCTTGCGACTGATTTGACTTCGGTGGTTTGACCGTTTTCTGCAACTTTGAAGGTTTCACCCTTACCTTCTGCTCCTTCTTTGGTAAACTGGACATCCCATTTTACTTTTCCCATTTTGCCCCAGAACCTGTCGGGATATTGAGCTTCAAATTCGGTGTTTTTCCCATCATTGTCCTTCTTTTGCAACTGTTGTGATAGATTTCACAGCTGTTCACGTGTGACAGACTTGGTTTTGTCTACGATTTCGGTTTCTTTTATACCTGTGTCGCTCATACCTTGGCTAATAATAGCATAATGTCGCTATCTTTTAGTACCCTCCTGGTTAATAGGGGAACTCATTGTTGGCGGCATACTTCGAAAAAATATAACTTGGATGGGTTCTGGAATGGGTGATGTTGCTGCAACTTTATTAGTAGACTCCTTTTGCTTGAGTTGAGAGGATGAGTTGGTGTGTTTAGGGGAGGATGACATAAATTAAGTTTAACCTAATATGCAAATAGGAAAATTTCCCTGTTGACTTATAGTCTTCTATGGTCTACCATGGTTTGGTATGGCTAAACAGAATGACAATGAGAAATATAACTACGCCCTGCTTCGAGGTTGGCGGAGAGACCAATTACAGTTGTTGAAGGAATTGACCGAAAAACCGCTGATATCGCAAACCATGATTTCTGGAGCAAGTGGGCTTAGGCCTGGGTCTTTTGAAATAGGGGGGAAGATAACGGCATTATCCAGAGCAAAATTGATTCAGAAGGCAGGTCGTGACGAAAATGGGCATTTGACTTGGCAATTAAATGAAGAAAGAGTGGATAGAGACCAGTTGAGGAAGTTTCTAGATTCAATAAATATTGCGTCTGGTTTAGACAAAATAAAAGAAATCCAATCAAAACAAAAAGATAAAAAATAGCGTCTTTGTTTCGCATCTACGTTTAGTTGGTAACTTCTAGCGTAGGCAAGGTGAGCAAAGCCCCAAAAGGGTCAGAGTGATAATTTCGGACGCCATTACAAGCAATTTTGTAGTGGCAAATGACCCAAAATATCACAATAAAACAAGCCAGATTAAAGCTGGGCAAGAAAGCTGAAAATATGAGCGATAAGCAAGTCGAGCAGGTGCTAAATTTCCTGTACACCCTGTGTGGGCGGATTGTTGACACTTTAGAGGGGAGGATTAAATGACTAAGGCGATTATTTATTGCCGTGTGAGTTCGGATAGGCAGGTTAAAGAGGGACATGGTTTGGAAAGCCAAGAGGAAAGGTGCAGAAACTATGCCAAGAGTCAGGGATATCAAACAATTGACGTGTTTCGGGACGAGGGAGAAAGTGGTGGTTTGTTTGAGAGAACGGGAATGAAACAAGTTTTAGCTTGCTTAGAGCAGTACTTAGTGGAACCCGAGAAGGTGGTAGTTGTTTTTGATGACCTGAAAAGGTTCGCAAGGGATACAGAGGTTCACTTTGCCCTTAAAAAGGAAATTTACAGCAGGAATGGAAGGGTTGAGAGTCCTAATTTCAGGTTTGAAGATACGCCCGATGGAAAGTTTGTGGAGACTGTAATGGCTGCGCATGCTGAGTTGGAAAGGAATCAAAATAAAAGGCAGGTGATTCAGAAAATGAAGGCTAGATTGGAAATGGGATGTTGGCCATTTTGTTCACCTCCTGGACTTAAGCACATAAAGACGGAGGCTTATGGAAAGGTGCCTATGCCAGTGGAGCCAATAGCAGGAATACTGAAAGAGGCGATTGAGGGGTACAAGGATGGATTGTTACTGACACTGGATGAGGTCAGAAGATTCATCCTACGCAAATATGAGCAACATGGAATTGATAGGAAATTATCACTACGGGGCGTGAATGATATTTTGACTGAACTTTTATACACAGGATGGGTTGAATATTTACCTTGGGGAGTGTCTCTGAGGGAAGGGAGAGGCGAAGGATTTATTTCACTGGAGACCTACAAGACTGTTCAGGAGATATTGCGGGGAAAGAGAAAACCTAGGCTAAGGAATGATTACAATCTGGACTTTCCTGCGAGAGGAATAGTGGCTTGTATGGGTTGTGGGAAGCCTTTGACTGCCAGTTGGAATACAGGACGGAATAAAAGGTATCCGAATTATTGGTGCAAGTCTGTGGGTTGCCAGTACAGGTATAAAACTATGGCCAGGAAGACGTTGGAGGGTGATTTTGCGGTGTTACTTAAGAAACAGGAAGTGCCAGCAGGGGCGTTTGATTTGGCTGCTGATGTGTTGCTGGATATATGGGTACAGAAGAAATTGGAGGAGACGGCAGTTATAGTACAGACTGACAGAAAGACAGCCGTGCTTGATGGTTTGATAACTAATTTGACAGCCAGGGTGGCAAGAACATCGGATGAGACGCTAGTGGAAAACTACGAGAAAGAGTTGAAGTCGCTAATGGCTAAGAAGACTGAATTGGAGGTTAAGGATAAGGGTCAGAGATACACCGATGAACAGTTTGGAACCGCTTCTAGAAGAGTGATGGAAACACTAAAAGACCCCTTGGCGATGTGGAATAGTGATGAGTATGAAGACAAGAGAATCATCGCGGATATGTATTTTGATGAGAGACCCAAGTATGATTACCGTTCAGGATTTGGAACCGCTAGTTTGGCTCTTCCTATAGCCATTATTCGTGACTGCGAGGGTGAAAAAGAGCGTTTGGTGGAGATGGGGGGAGTTGAACCCCCGTGTGAATTAGGATTGAGACACGTTTGTACAAGCTTGTTGTTTTTGACTAACTAGTCTTTCCCCACTTTGGTGTTAGTCAGACTTGGCGGGGGCATCTCGATTGGTTGTCACCCCAGGCTGCAGTCGAGAAAGGAGCTTTGGGATGCTCATTATCACGCTTAAGCGTAAAGATAACGAGAAGCGTAGTTCGGCTCTCTAAAGAGGGCTTTGGCTACGCGTGTCAGTTTCTTTTTGACACTTGTGCTTGAGCCTGTTTTACGAGTATGGTTCAAACTCGGCTTGACGTGTTTTCAAAGGGCTAATTCAGCGAATCCCGTCATCCCCTGAACTAGTCGTGAGTATAGCATAGTTGAGCGATTTTTGCCACCTTACCCCTTTTATTCCCCTCTCCACAATTGTGGAGAGGGGTTAGGGGAGAGGTATATTGGAGTAAGTGGATTTTCTAGGTTTAATTTTTCCCAAAAAATGTGTGAATTGCGGAAGGTGGGGAAGCTATGTGTGCCGGGATTGCGAGGTGGGAATGTGGGAGGAGGAACAGATTTGCCCAGTGTGCGGGCGGAATTCCAGATATGGGTTGAGACATACATATTGTAAGGGGGAGATGGAGGGACTGGTTTGCTTGTGGGCGTATGAGGGGGTTACGAGGAAAATAATTACGAGGGCGAAATATAGTGGGCAGTTTGATGTTTTGGAATTTCTAATTTCTAATTTCGAATTTCTAAATAAACTTGAAATGTTCAAATTTTTGGAATTTATTGAGGTGAGGCCGAAGGTGGTGCCGGTGCCGCTGCATCCGAAGAGGAACAGAGAAAGAGGGTTTAACCAGTCCAAGGTAATCAGTCTAAGTCTAAGTAGAAATTTCAATCTGGAAGTAGGAGACTTATTGACAAGGGTTAAAGAGACGAAGCCGCAGGCGGGAAGAAGCAGGGCAGAGAGGCTGGAGGCGATGGAGGGAGCCTTCGCCATAAATTCCAAATTTTCAGTTCCTCAAAATATTTTACTTGTTGATGATGTGTGGACGACGGGAGCGACGATGCGGGAATGTGTCAAGACTTTGCGGAAAGGGGGAGTGAAAAAGGTGTGGGGGTGGGTATTGGCGAGGTAGCTTTATAATCTGGCTTATGCGCAGGACTTTGCTGCCGATATTTGTTGTGTATTTGATATTGATGGCGGGGGTGGGGAGCTGGGGGATACCCAAGCCGGGGCGGATGTTTGGCTACTTTATGGATGAGTGGCATGGGACACAAGCGCTGCGGGCAATTGTCAGACACGGAACTATTAGTGTGGAGGGGGCGGCGTGGGGGACTCTGGGATATTACCTGCTGGAATTGTTGTGGATCGGTCCATGGGTGGTGACGGGAGTGGTAAATTCTGACCTGATAACTAGCCCAGCGACGGGACTGGTGGAGCAAGGGAAGATGTTTATGATATTGCGGGTGAGTACGTGGATATGGGGCTTGGCGGGCCTGTATTTGGCGGCGAGAATTGGAAAGGAGCGGTTGAAGCTGGGGAACATGGCGGTTGCTGGAGGGGTGTGGCTTATGATGTTGTCTCCGGCGTGGCTGGGTTTTTCGAGTGTATACAAATACGATGTAGCAGTAGCGACGGGGATTTTGATGTTTGTTTACAGAATGTTTGTGTATGCAGACGATCCTAGTCGGAAGAACTGGTGGTGGGCGGCAGTTGTGGCGGTGATGGTGATGACTATTAAAATCAGCATGATTTTTTTGTTTGCCCTGATGGGAGCGGGCTGGTGGATGTTTACTTTGGATAAGGCCAAAAGATGGAGGGAGCTGGCGGGCGGGGCGGTAATTGCGGTGGTGATATTTATATGCTTGGGGATACCGGACGTGGTGTTTATGGGGAAAGGCGGGCAGTGGGACACCTGGTTAAAATCTGTATTTGTAACCAGGGTGGCGGATGCCTCTAACTTGGTTTTGGGGAAACATTGGATGAATTTTTTGTTTGGGGAAGAGTTGGGGCAAATATTCGGATGGATGTATGCGCTGGGAATTGCGGGATGGGGATGGTGGATTGTCAGGGGGGAATCTAAGCGGCGGTTTTTGGTGATAGGGGGGGTGGTGTTTGTAGTGAGCATGTTGACGATGGGGATATGGGGAGGGGGGAATAGGTCGATGGTGGTGGTGCCTTTTTTGGCGCTGGGGGCGATGGAAGTTTTGAATAAGCTTAAGTGGAAGTGGGCAATTGTGGGAATAGTCTGCTGGCAGATGGTGATGGGCTTGGGATGGTGGGCGATAAAAATGGGCGATGACCCGCGGGAGGCGGCGGCGGGATGGATGAGGAGAAATATCCCGAGGGGAAGCGAGGTGGGGATAGAAAACATTCCTATTTACCAACGGTTGCCGGATGTGCTAGTGAGTGATTTTTACGGGGGGCAGTATGAGAAGGAGTATGAGCCGGAGTATAAAGTGAGAGAGGTGTACCTGGAGAACAAGGATTGGCCGGAGACAGTGGTGATTGTGAACGGCGATTTTGAAGTGAAGTACTTAAGGGAATCGAGAAAGAAGGAGATATTAAAGAGATTGGCAGATGAGGGGTATGTGCGGGTGGCGAGATTTGAACCAGCGTGGGGGTGGTACTCGGTATTTGGCGATAAATTGGTGTGGGAGATGGCGGGCTTGACTATGATTCCGGCAGAGATTTCGATTTTTCGAAAGTAGCGATGAACATGGGGTCGAATTGAGAATGGGGATCGGTGTATCTTTGGGGTGGTTTGGTTAGGGTGAGTTCGGGGTGCTTGGCGAGAGAGGCGGCGACAATGTCTTCGTTTTCGGCCGGAGACAAGGCGCAGGTGCTGTAAATCAATTGACCGTCGGGTTTGAGGAGGGGAAGGAGGGTGGTGATGAGAAGGTTTTGGAGATGAGAGAGGGTAGCGATACGGTTGGGGGACCAGATTTTTAAGTGGCGTTTGGAATTGAAGACGTGTTTTTCGCTGCTGCAAGGGGCGTCCAGGAGTATTTTGTCAAATTGTTCAGCGAGTTTGTAGGGAAGGGCTTGGACGGGGGAGTGGAGAGTGACAATTTGGGGAAAGCCGAATAGTTTGAGGGTGGTACGCAGGCGCTTGAAGCGGGGCAGGGAGGCGTCGGCTGAGATTAAATGGGGGATTTTGGGCCAGAGTAAGTTGATTGCCGCGAGAGTCTTGCCGCCGGGGGCGGCGCAGGCGTCGAGAATAGTGTCTCCCGGTTGGGGATTGACGGCTAAGACCGGCAGGAGAGAGGAGGGATTGAGAGAATAGAGCCAGCCTGGCTGGAATCCGGGTAACGGGGTGCCGATTTTAACTTCCGGCGGCCAAGAAATGGTGTGGGGGAACCAATCGAGAGGGTGCCAAGAGAGGTGGTGACTGGCAAATTCCTTTTTGGTTTCGGATTCATGAAGAGGAGAGACGAGGAGAACCGGGGGATTTTTGGCGGTGAGGTAAGACTCGAGGTCAGGAACGAGGTGGAGCCGGGAGTAATATTCCAGAAAGGCGGCTTTGCCGCGGGCGAGGGTAGATTTCATGAAGGCGGAGGATGTGGGAGTCGAACCCACCGAACGCTTGCGCGTTCATGGTTTAGCAAACCATCCCCTTAGCCGCTCGGGATATCCTCCAGCGATGTGTATTTTCGCAGAAACTTCCCGAAAATACTATTTTTGATGGGGAGAAAGGGAAAAAGGAGAAAGAGGAAGAAGGGGATGAGGTAGAGAAGGGAATTGGAGAGGATATTTGAAAAAAAGAAGAGGACAAGAGTGAGGCGGGGGTGGTGGGGGGTGAGAACTAATAGAGGGAAGAGGAGAAAGGTGAGGTCGTGATGGTAGGTGTGGCCGGTGGTGAGGGGAAGGACGAGGGAAGAGAGGAGAAGAGAAGTGACGGCGGGGGGGCGAGAAGCGCCGATAAGGAGGAAAAATCCAGCTAGAAGAAGGGCGGATGCGCGGGGGGGGAGGCTGATATTGGCCTCTGGATGGGAGCCAAAATTTGGGCTTTCGGTTTTTTGGAGAAAGCCGGGGTAGGTGAGGAGAGCTTGGGGGCCGACGAAAAGAAGACTAAGGATGAAGAAAGTGACCAGTCCGAGGAGCGATCCCAAAAGAAACTTGGGCTGGCGAGTAGTAAGAAGGAGGGTGAGAAAGGGAAGGGGGTAAAAGTGGGGTTTTAGTAACAAGAGACAGAGAGAGAGTCCAGCGTGAAACGGCTTGCGCTGTCTCAGGAAATAAGAGGTGAGGAGAAATATGATGGGGAAAAAGATGGTGGGTTGGGCGCGGAGAAGGGCGAGGGTAACGGGAAGGAAGGAAAGGGGGGCGAGAAGCCATAATGATTGGAGGGTGAGGTGGGGGATGGTTTTGACGGCGAGAAGGATGAGGAGGGATAGGGTGAGAAGACTGAAGCCAAAGATGGCATCTAAGGCGCGGGGGTGGGGGAGGTGGGAGGCGGGAAGGTAGAGGAGGGCAGTGGGGGGGAGGGCGCGAAAGGGGAGAAGAAAAGAAGGGTTGAAGGAGTCGGCGACGAAGGTTTTTTGAAACTGAAATTGGGTGTCTAGATCGTAGAGGCGGGTGCCTAAGCCGGATTTGAGGA
>Ga0155166_128_pt1 | contig 23299 bp, 32 predicted proteins | sample RifCSPhighO2_01_FD_106134 | JGI IMG/M metagenome (GOLD analysis project Ga0155166, IMG submission 106134) | Candidatus Amesbacteria bacterium RIFCSPHIGHO2_01_FULL_48_32b
TACCCGCCGCGAACAGCTTGGACTCATAATAGCTTTCATCGGCTCAGCCATAGTCGTCGTTCAACCCCTCTTCGAAACCGGTCAAATATTTACTGGAAGTATGGCCGGAAATTTACTTGTCCTTCTGGGAAACTTCACCTGGACAGGCTACGTGATACTGACCAAAAAAGGTCTCAGAGACAACCTTTCTCCCCTTTTCTTGACTACCTCCATGTTTTTTCTGGGCTTCCTCTCCCTCCTCCCCATTTTCCTGCTCCGGCTACCCACGATCGGCTACCAGCTGTCAGCTATCAGCTATTCAGCTCACTTGGGCGTAATTTATATGGCCCTGATTTCCGGAGCTCTAGCTTATTTCCTATACCAAAAAGGCCAAAAGTCCATCGAGGCATCCGAAGCCAACATGTTTTCTTATCTCTCCCCCCTCTTCGCCTTCCCTCTGGCCTACTTTTGGCTCCGTGAGTCTTTAACGATCTATATGCTCGCCGGCTCCGCCGTCATTGCCGTCGGCGTCTACATAGCCGGAGTCAAGCGCTAACTGTATAATCACTCCATGCCTGAGGCAGAGAACAAACACCGCCCCACCTGGAAGGGCGGGCCTAGAGTCACAACTCCCATGAATAATCTTCACAGGGGGCAGCTCCAAGTCGAGATTGAAGCCGCCAAACATGAGGTCCCTCTCTCCCGTGCTCAGCACCTCACCACTCCCAGCGCCGAGGAAGAAGCCGCCTACAACCTAGCCGTAACCGAGCTTCTGCAGGCAGCCCAAAATTGTCTCAACTCCAGGGAACAAGAAGCCTTAGATCTATATTTACAAGGACATACCCACGAAGAAATTGCTTGGCATCTGCACCTGCACCGAGTAGGACAAGTCCAACATATCCTTGATAGGAGTCTCCACACACTTCGCAGAACCCAAGCCGCCCGAAACGCCCTGGGCTTACTCCAGCTCACCGGAGAGGGCTGGGGGGAGTAAACTCAGGCCTCATCCACCGCCTGCAATACACACTGTCTCCGATACATATTCGGAACCTGGCACAAGTCATTCCTCGCTCGGCACTTCCCCCTCTCTTTAACTACCTTCACCGCCTCCCCACACGTCCTACACGCAATCTCCCACTCACCCTCTCCCATATTTTTCAAAAAGTCAGTTATTTCCACCGAATTGTTAAACTCCAGCGGCAGCATTGCCAAGCTCCTCCAAAATTTCCCCCAGATCCCCATCCAATATTTTATCCAGCTTGTGCCAGCTTTTGCCAATTCTATGATCTGTCACTCTGTTCTGAGGGTAATTATAAGTCCTGATCTTCTCTGCCCTCATACTCCTCCCTATCGCCAGCCGCTGGTTCTTGGTTACTTGACGCTTTTTTTCCTCTTCTATCTCCCACAACTGGGCCCGCAATAGTTCCAAAGCGATTTTTCTGTTTTGCTCCTGAAACCGCTCTTGACGGGACTGAACTATCACCCCTGTGGGCTTATGTGTCAACCTCACCGCCGTGGCCACCTTATTTACATTCTGCCCCCCATGCCCGCCCCCCCGGGTAAACTCCCACACCAGATCGTCTTCCTTAATCTCTATCTGCGACTCCGGGACTTCGGGTAAAATTACCACCGACGCCGTAGAAGTGTGTATCCTCCCCTGGGCCTCCGTCTCCGGAACCCTCTGCACCCGGTGCACCCCAGTCTCGTATTGTAACTTTCCCCAAATGCTCTTCCCCGTTATCTTAATAACCCCATCATCCAACTGCTCGACTGTAAAACTGTGCAGCTGTGCAAATCTCGTATACATACGAGCCAGGTCCTCCGCCCAAATCTTGGCCTCCTCACCCCCTACCCCCGGACGCACTTCCAAAATAACACTATTAAAACTCTTCACTTGTGGATCTCCCTCAATTATTTTTTTTAGCTCATCTCTCCTCTTTTTCAACTCATCAATCTCTTTTTGAGCAACTTCTCCCAACTCCAAGACCAACCCCTCCGCTTCTCGGATTTTCTCTTCCACCTTATCCAATTCCTGCCGTAAATAGTCCATTTAAGCCTTCGCTTTAACTCTATCCAGCATCTCCTTAAGGCTTCTTGGCCTCTTTGCCTCCTCTTCCTCTTCCCGTTTCTTGTCCAACAGCTTCTTTTGCTTCTTGGATACCACCCCGCTCTGGGCCTGACCCATGGCCTGCCGGCGCACAAACTTCTCCACCCTGCCCAACGTATCCACAAATCTCATCTCACCCGTAAAAAACGGGTGGCAGTTGGAGCAAATATCCAGGCTGATCGACTGCTTAGTCGATCCCACAACAAACGAGTTGCCGCAGGCACATGTCACTGTCGCCTGAAAATACTGTGGATGTATCCCTGATTTCATAGGCCAAATTTTAACACAAAAACAGTTATTTCGCCTCTTCCAACGTCACCGAAAGCGTTTTCGTATCCCCATCACGCCACAACTCCACGTCCACTCGATCCCCAATCTTATGCCCGGCAATGATTGTAGACAAGCCCGTCACATCATCACCCGTTATTTTTTTGCCGTCAATTTTAGTAATGATATCCCCGGATTCAATCCCCGCCTTCTGAGCCGGAGAATTTTCCACCACTTCTTCCACATACGCCCCTGCCGGCACCTCATTCGCAAGTGCGGTTTTAAGATCAATAATTCTATATTTCACCCCCAAAAATGGCCGGCTGAACTGTCCGGTTTTATTAAAATTATCAATCGCTTCCTTGACCACATTGACCGGGATCGCAAAACTGATATTCTGCCCCTCGGTAGACACGGCCACGTTCACTCCAATCACTTGGCCCGCGGAATTTAGAAGCGGACCGCCAGAATTACCGGGATTAATCGCCGCGTCCGTCTGAATCACCCCGTCCAGCCGTTCCGATCCCTCAAACGGACTGCCTGCCGTAATTCCTCGTCCCAATCCCGAAATAACTCCCGTCGTTACCGTGTGTCTAAACTCTCCCAGCGCCGTCCCGATCGCCACTACAAACTGCCCCACCTTCAACTTACTGCTGTCCCCCATCTCCACCGGTTTCAAACCCGTTGCACTAACCTTCAAAATAGCCAAATCATTCACCGGATCACGATAAATCTTCTCTACGTCGTACGTTTTATCATCCTTAGTCACCACGTTATACCCCGCGTCAGTATCGGACACCACATGTTTGTTTGTGGCAATCAACCCATCCTCCGAGATCACAAACCCCGACCCTATATCCTGCTCAATCAGCCTCTCCTGCTGCCCAGCTCTGGGAATCCTCCGGAAAATTCCAAACGGATCAAAAAAGGGATCAGTCTCAAAATCAAATAGCCGCGAGGACTGAGTCTTTTTAATCCCCACCGTCACCACGCTGGGACTCACATTCTCCGCCACCTCTATCACCACGTTTTCCTCTTTCAGCAGCTTCATACTTTGCACCTCGTCCTGAGTAACCGTCTGCCTTGGTAAAAACTTGTCCAGCCACTTCATCAGACCAAGTCTATCCGCCGCCGCTCCGCCCGCTGCTGACGCCAATACTATTGTCGCGGCTGCCGCCCCTATTGCATACTTATTCCAGTCATTCATAAGACATCCATGATAGACCAACTAGTTTTAACTTTTCAACCTGAATTTTTCCTGAAAACTACAATATTTCCACAGCCTTTACAAGCTGCAAGTCCGATTTCCAATCCCCCGAGTCGGACGCGTTTTCATCCGGCTCCCATTTCACTTCAAAATCCGGTGTTATTCCCTTTTTATCAATCCATTCGCCATTTGGCCTCAACCATCTGGCAATCGTCACATGCAGGCCCGAGCCGTTTGGAAAATCATCCGGCTGCTGCACACTCCCTTTACCAAAGCTCTGCTCACCTGTCACCTCAACTCTCCCATGATCCTGGAGAGCCCCGGCCAAAATCTCCGCCGCCGATGCGCTCCCCTTATTGACAATTACCACTACCGACTGCTTGAGCAGTTGTCCGTTCCGTTTTACCTTCTCGTCAATTTTCGTCCCGTCGCCATACTGTTGGGACACCACAATCTTTCCCGCCGGTAAAAACTCTCCGGCTATCCATACGGCCCCCTCCAAGTACCCTCCCGGGTTATTCCGCAAGTCCAAGACCACCCCCCTCAACTGTTCAGCCTGCATACTCGCCAACTGCCCCACCACTCCCGCCCACTCTTCCTGAGTTCTATCTCCAAATCTGTTTAATTTTATCCATCCCACCTTTTCCTCCCCTGTTTCCAGCATCTGCAACTCCACGCTCTTCACTACAATTGTATCCCGCTCCAAATTCACTTTAAATGTATCTTTTCCACCCTCTCTAAACAAAGTCAATTCCACCCGAGTCCCCTTTTCTCCCCTTATCAGTCTCACCGCCTCCGGCAAGCTCATTCCATCCGTGTCTCTGTCAACCTTCTTTTTATCATCCTTAATGTGCACTATATAATCCCCCGCTCTCACTCCCGCTCTCACTGCCGGCATACCCTCCAGCGGGGACACCACCGCCAATTTGCCGTCTTTAAACCCTAGCTGGATACCCACTCCCTCAAAACTACCCCCCAAATCCTCTTTCGCTTCTTTATTTTGCTGAGGCGGCAAATACACTGTATAAGGATCTCCCGCCGCCGCCACCATACCCGAAATTGCTCCATCCACCATCTTTTCAGGCACCAAGGCCGACTTATCCACATACTCGGCGGACAACTTGTCCCACACTACCCAAAAATGGGAAAAATCAGCCTTTGCCCCAGAAGTGTCCACCGGCGCTGTCTGGTTGTACACAACCGCCGGCTTCCAATTTCTAAAAGAGATTCTTAATTTCTGCTCCCCCAGCTCAAACCCGACCGTCCCCGACACCACCATCAACGTCACCGCCAAAAGCCAGCTTCTCAATTTCATTGTGTCCTTCATCGTATCAGAGTCCAGCTACAAACGGCAATAGTGCCACTTCCCTCGCCCTCTTAATAGCCTTAGCCAGTTTCCTCTGGTGTTTGGCACAGACTCCAGTCCTGTTTTTTCCCAATATCCTCCCCCTGTCAGAAACATACTTGGAAAGTGTAGCTACATCTTTATACTCAGGCTCCTTTTTCTCCTTACAAAACTGGCAGTTCCTGGGAACTTTAATAATTCTCTTCTTCTGCAGCATACTAGAAGGGAATATCCTCGGCTACATCAGTTTTCACTTCATCTTTTTCTTTATTCTCATTGTCATCCTTCTTTTTCTTAACAGGCTTAGCCGGCGTCGCTGTCTGGTCATCAGCTGTAGCAGCAGGCGCATTTTGCGCGTCCGGATAATCTTGGTCGGGGGCGGGAGCAGCCATTTCCTCTCCCTGCCTTCTGGCGTCCAACACCAGCATATCTTCAATCACAATCTCCGTGGCTGTCCTCGGCTGCCCATCCTGTCCCGTCCACTGTCGGGTCTGCAGCCTCCCCTCAACATATATTCTTCTTCCTTTATACAGTAATTGAGAACACAACTCGGCCAATTTATTCCAAGCCACTATTCGGTGAAACTCCGTCTCTTCCTTCTTGTCCCCCGAGTCTGTCACCCAAGACCTATTTGTAGCTATTCCAAACGTACATACTGCCGTGCCCTGGGGGGTATAACGCATCTCAGGGTCACGCGTCAAATTTCCAATCAACATTACCTTGTTCAAAGATCTGCTTGCCATTTACTACTTCGCCTCAGTCAACATGTGCCGCAATATTTCCTTATCAACGGCTAATTTCTTTTTCAATTCTAGCACCGCTTTGCCGGGTAGTTCAAGTATCAAATTAAAAAAGTGCGCGTCTCCCGCCTTATCAATCGGGTAAGCCAGGGGTTTTTTGCCCATCTCAGAAATCTTACCGACCGACCCCCCCAAAGTCTTAGCCAGCTTTTCAATCCTCTCCACTACCCCCTCCCGGGCTTTAGCCAATATGGTCAACTCGTACTTTCGCATAGCTTCGAAGTATAATCGATTTACCTGTGAATCGCAATTCTTTCTTCTGGCTGGCAATTACCTTTTTAGCGTCGGTCAGCATCAATTTGGCCTTTCATAACCCGCTCATTACCTCCATCCTCAACGCCCTGTCTCTATCTCTAGCCTTACTGTGCGTCCTGCCCTTTACCCAAGGCCGTGCTATGTTATTTCCCCTGTTCTCACTCATTCCCTTATACTACTTCGCCCCCCGCTACCCGGCAATTTCCTTCCTCGAACTGGCGGCTCCCCTCGGCTTGCTTCGTCCCCGTCTTTTTCCCGTCTGGATTCCGATTATCATTCTCTGCGTTTTGCTCCAAGGCAACATAGTCAATCTCCCGCGTTCTTTCGACCACGAGCGCCTAATCGCCCCCACCACGGAATATAAACTCGCCGTCAAGCGTCAAATCGAAGAATCCCTCTACCTCCCCTACAAATTGCGTGAACCGCTCGCCATAAGCTTTGGCCTCACCAACTTATACCTGACCAATTTCTTCTCCTTTATCAGTTTTTTTAACTTCTACCAAACTCTCCTGCTTACCAACACTGTTCTGGCAGTCGTCGGCCTCTCTGCCAAGTTTAATAAGTTACTCATCTCCCCCCTGATTTTAGCCCTGCTTGTAGCCGGGGCCACCAAACTCCCGGACAAAACCCTTTTTCTATTCACCGCCAGAAGCTCCCTCCTCCTCCTTACCTGGCTCGGAATATCCAAACTGAACCTCTCCCCCCGTCGCTATTTTGCACTATTTATTCTTGGATTAGTATTCACAGCCTATGCCTGGATTTAAAAAATTTCTTCCTCTCCTTTTACTTTTTGCGCTGGCCTTATTCTTGCGTTTCTACCGTCTGGGCAGCGTCCCGGTCCAACTGGGCAATGATGAAATTTCCATCGCCTACGATTCTTATTCCGTCTCCCGCACTTTACGCGACGAGCGCGGAAATTTCCTGCCCATCGCTTTCCAATCCCACAATACCTACAAAGCCCCCCTCTATGCTTACATGGCCATGATTCCCATTAGACTTCTGGGCAACACCACCGCCTCCGCCCGAACTACTTCCGCCGTCTTCGGGTCTTTTTCCGTTCTCCTTCTGGTAATCATCGTCCACCACTTCAGCCGCAACTTTCAGCTGTCCCTCATTTCCGGTTTAGTTTTGGCCACAGCTCCTTGGCATCTCCTTACATCCCGCCATACCCTGGAAACCAATCTCGCCCTTTTCTTCACCCTGGCCGGCCTGGCTCTGTTTTTACGCTCCCGTTTAATTCTCAGTGGCCTTTTTTTCGCCCTCTCCCTCTATGCCTACCACACCCAATGGGGTTACACACCTCTCCTCATCTTCATTCTTTTTATCTTCACCCGCAAGCGCCTGGCGCCATTTCTAGCCGTCTTTCTCATCACCCTGCTTCCCCTATCCATAGACTTTCTCAAAAACCGCCACATAACCGCCCGCTCATCGACCGAAATGCTCTGGACTACGGGCTACGTCAGATCCGAATTCCAGCGCGGCCGGATTCCCGCTCTGCACGGCCTATCCTTCTTCACCAGCGCCTTTCTCGGCAATTACTCCGACTACCTCAACCCCGGTTGGCTCTTCTTTTCCGGCTTCCAGCTCTTTGACCCCCACGACGCCTTCAACCAGGGCCTATTACTGCAAATAGAGCTGCCCTTTTTAGTCATTGGTTTAATATCTCTGCGCCGCTACTTCGCCAAAAACTTCAAGTTCCTTCTCGCCCTTGGCGCTATCTCCCCACTCATCCCCGCCCTCACTCAAGGCGGCGTCAGCCTCTACCGCGACCTGGTTTCCGTTGTCCCCTTAAGCATCTTTATCGCCGCCGGCATTTACCGCTTCAAACGCCTTGGCCTGGCCGCCCTCACTCTATCTTTCCTAATTTTCGCCGCTCTTTACTTCAAACACTTTCCTCTGCACTTTGCCGTCCGTTTCCAATACGGCTACGAGCAGATAGCCTACTTCCTCAAAACTGTTTACGACCAGTACGATCACCTTCGCATCGACCCCCACTTCGGCCCGACCAATACTTTCGACGGCGTCCCCCACCTTTACTTGGCTTATTACAACAAGATGGACCCCCTCCTTCTGCAAAACCGCCGCGAGAGTCGCGATCGCGGTTTAGAATTTGCCAAATACCAAATCCTGGCTGTAGACTGGGAACGCCTCACTCCCGACCCCCGCACCCTCTACGTCGTCTCCGCCGCCAATCTTCCCCCTCCCTCCATTACCTGGCCCCAACCTTTAAAAACCATCTACTACCCCGACGGCGTTCCGGCCTTCGCCATATTCAAATCCCCGCCTTAAACTCCTACCTTAAATTCAACCACATCTCCTTCCCGCATCACATAATCTCTCCCCTCCAGCCTCACTTTTCCCGCCTCCCTCGCCTTCTGCCATCCTCCCAAAGCCACAAAGTCTTCCCAGTTAATTACATCCGCTTTTATAAAATATTTTTCAAAATCAGTATGAATCACCCCCGCAGCCCTGAGCGCGGTATCACCGAGCCGAAGGGTCCACGCCCGCACTTCTTTCTCACCCGCCGTCAAAAAGCTCTGCAGCCCCAAAATCTCATACGCCTTTTTAATCAACTGCTCCAGCCCCGACTCGGCAATCCCCAAATCTTTAACTTCATCCCCCAGTTCCGCCTCCAGCTTAGCGCTCAAAACAATATAGCCATCCCTCGGCACAATTTTATCTTCGTCCACATTCAAAACTTTTATCTCCGGCTTCTCGGCCAATAAACTCAAGGCTTCTTGTATCTCACCTTTTTTTGCTTTTCTTCTCTCTATCGTCTCCAAATCAGCCAGCTGTAGCTCCGTCCGCAGTACATCGTAATCACCTTGAGGACTTACTGACCCCGACCGGATCACGTTCTCATCAGAAAAATCCCGCAATACATAAACTATGGCGTCCACCTCCCGGATATGCGCCAAGAATTTATTCCCCAACCCCTCGCCTTGACTGGCACCTTTAACTAATCCCGCAATATCCACAAACCGAACGACCGCAGGTACAATCGGAGGTCGTGAGGTCCTGAGCAAAGTCGAAAGATTCACCGCCAATGCAATTGTGTCAGCCAATTTTTCCAGCCTCCCGTCAGGAACAGGCACAATCCCGATATTCGGCTCTATCGTCGCAAACGGATAATTGGCCACATATGCTTGCTGCCGCTTCAACAGCGCATTAAACAACGTGGACTTCCCCACATTCGGCAACCCCACAATCCCTATCTCCATGAAAATATCCCAACTTTTGGTCAAACTGAGGCAAATGCCCAGTTAACTCAATGTCGCCCCCTTCATATACGGTGATTTTATCAACTAAATCACGAATAATCTGCTTCCTGTTTTCCAAAAGCATGTCTTTTAATACCATTTCTGCCATATTTACCAGCCTATCTGTGTCTTCAGGTCTTACCAAAACCTGATCGTCATGTTTCTCTTCCAGTTCTTTCAGTCTCGCCTCAAATCCAGCTTTCTTACTCTTTTGCTCTTTCGCCAATTGTTGTAGTTGTTCAAAATCTAATACGCCCGCACCAAACGCTTTCGCATATTTCATCTCTTCCTCTTTTATACCATTCAGCTGTTTTTCCAAGTTTAACTTCTCAACCAGCCAGGCATCACCCTGAACCGCTTGCTTGCTCAACCACTTCTCCGCTTGTCGTTTTAGCATATCCTTGTCACTTAGAAAATTTCTTAAATTCCTCCAGGTTAACCCATCCAACACCATTGCGTTTACACCATGTGCGGTACATTTTCCCTCCAATGGAAACTTATATAATTTTTCCGCACAACGGTAATAATAATGATTATTAGCGTTACACCCATCCCCTGCTCTTTTGCTTCCGCATTCACACCACACCAAGCCGGACAATAAGTAATCATATTTTCTATTCTTACTGGCAAATGTTTTATTCATACTCAGTATTATCTGAGCTTCTTCAAACATCCAAGGTTCTTCCAAAATTACCGGTACCTGATACGGTATCCACTCCGACTTTTCTCTTACCCTCCTGCTCGTCCGTTTTATTTTCTTATACTTCACTGGTTTCAGTGACTTTTTGGCTACTATCGCTTCAGTCTTGTTGTAATACACCAACCCGTCCATATAAACCCTGTTTCTCAAAAGGCGGCATATTGCTCCCCCTCCCCAATAATCTTTCTTTCCCTTCTTAGGTTTATATCCCAACTCGTACATTTTTCTCCTGATTCCCCTAACAGGCAATCTATCAATCACCAACCAGCGGAATACTTTATTTACCACTTTGGCTTCCTCCTCATTAACAAGCATTTTTGCCGACTCATTCCCCTGCTTTAGAATATATGTCAGACCATAAGGTGCCTGCCCATTGATCAAATGCCCACTTCTGGCTTTATGCAGTTTCCCCCTCCGAAAACGCTCTACGATTTTTACTCTTTCATACTCATGAAACACTCCCTGCATCGCTTGCAAAACATGTTCCTCCGGTGTTTTAGCCTGCATGTCATGCATGGTCACAAACTCAATTCCCTTGTTGGTAATTTCCTCAATAATTATCTCCTGATAAGCAAAAACCCTCGACAACCGTCCTCGGTCATAAACATACAATATTTCAAACTTACCTTCATTCGCTGCATCCCTCATCAAATCTAATCCAGGCCTGACTAACATTTCCCCAGTCCAGCCATCATCCTGAAAAACATTCTCCTCCGGTAAAACATGGCCATCCGTAGCAATCCTTGCCCTTATCTCGTTTACCTGAGAATCTATAGTTTCCTGTTCCTCTTGTTTGGCTGTCGAAACCCTAGCATAAAGTGCGGCTATCATTTAATCTCCTTTCCTTGAGACAACTCCGTAAATAACCGACTGCTTATCCGCCATGCCCTCCCAAACTTCGCTGCCGGGATCTTGCCTGCTCGGCACATTCGGTAAATGGTAATCTTTTTGACTTTGAGTCGGTCTGCAACTTCCTCTGGTGTTAGAAATTCCTCCTTTTCCTCCATTACCATTAGTGTACTCTAATGTACTTAACAGTTCAAGTCTAATTCGCTCCAAAGCTAATTGGAATATCTTCCCATATGCCATTTCCATTCTCCTAGAGCTTTCTTCATTGTTTAGGAATTTATATTTAAACCTCATCCCAGCTATCTTGTTCATATGCTCCGCGGAGTTTCTGTCCCAGTTCCCAGGTCGGCTAACCTGGACACTAACTCCTCCCCACCATAAAGCAGCGGCTTAAAACCCGGTTCCACTACGTACTCATTTGCCAAACCATTCTGGCCAAACTTCAACAGAATCTTGAGTGTTACCAGCTCGTCAAGTTGCCGCAGTGCAGTCTTATGGGAAATTCCAATGGCATCGGCCACCTGTTTAGCCGTCCAGAAAACATCTTTTGACAAAATAACCGACAACAATAAAGACCTATCAGCGGGCATTGATGCTAGCGCCACCTGTCTGACCAGCCTAAGATCTCCTGTCCCCACCTCCTCCTTCCCCTGAACCACAGCCAAGGACCGGGCCAACACCCTAAGCTGCTGCAATGCCCTAAATGGTTCCTCTATCTGTATCTCTATTGGTTCATAGAACTGGACTTTTTCATTTTCAGCATTCACAAACTCTGCACTCCGGGTTAAAACCATCCCCCTTGCTTTAGAAATAAACTTTGCCAGGCTATTTAACAATTCTTTTGTTTCCAAACCCTCCTTCCCCAAAGTAGTTTCATTCAATCTGCCCAATAACCCGTTACAGTATCCGGATACCTTATCGTGTGCGTTTTTAAATCCCGGACGTGAATCACTCACCGACCATAAAACCTCAAAGCTCTTCTCAACCTCCTCCTGGCTTGAATTCGGTACTCTGTAAAATAAAAATCTCGGTCCAATTTGGTTCATATATCTTTGATGTCTGTTTAATGCCTGGGGCGTAACGCAGCCCAAAAGCGAAAAGAATGAATGGTATTCCACCGTTCCTCTCATCGGCGAATGCTTGGCAAAAGAGTCGTCATAAATCGAGGTTAAGTCGCCTAAAATTTTCTTAACTGTCTCCTCCTTTTGTGATAGCGTCGTAGTGAAATCCTTAACCACAAGACATTTGCCATTCAGCAGAGGTAACAAGTCCTTAGAGTCCTTCATCCCACTTACGAACGCGTTTTCTGTCAATGCGTCAAGAAAATACACCCACGGCACTTTCCCCACCATACGAGCCACTTCCGTCTTAGCGCTTGAGGGTACCCCTACAAACATCAACCATAATGGTGTTTTCTTATCGATCAAATGACTTACGCAAGTCGCCATTGCCAACAGGGTAAGATCTCTTTTTCCTGGCAACACTGCCTCCACTGCTTCCAAAGCCTCTTCAAGTGATACTGTCTGGTCATTGACTCTGCCAGGAATTTTCATTAGCTCCCTTTGACAAATTGAGTCAAACACCTGCCTCAATTCTGTTTCAGGTAAAGGTGGGTTATTTTCCTTATTCCAAAGCAGTGAAAGCTTCCAAACCTCTGTCCCCCATTCACTTCTAGGAAATGTCGCTATCAACTTACCCACTACCGATGCCGCCGTTTCATTCCTCCGGCCCTCACCAACCCCATCCAATTTCTCAGCCGACCAGTTACTCTTATATTCCTTAATTTCTCTTTTAACTAGCCACTCTTTAATAAAATCAGGCAAGGGTAATATTGGAGTAGTTTGTAGATCATTTATCCACTCATATCTATTTCCCGACTGGTGTAATGACGGTGGTACCACTACATAACCTCCATCGCCCCTTATATCAATTCCAGACTGTATACCAGCCTGATTTTGTATCCCCGGTTCAAATTTAAAATAATAGTGCCAGCCACCGCCGCCAGTCTTAGCCGCCAGAGTTCCCAATTCGGCAAACATTTCATTACTTCCACTGTGCCGAGGGTCAATGTCTACAACCACAATCCCAGATATCTTCCCCGTGATTACGCCCAAGTTTGCTCTATCCAAAAACTTAACTCCAAACCATTCAAATATCTCCCCATCGGCTGGTTTCACTGATTGGAATTTCTCCCACTTGACCAGTGGTACTTTATCCAATCCCACCGGTATCACACTCCAGCCTTTCTCCGCCAAGAAAAAGGCTTGTCCCAACATGTCATCGGTAGATATGCTATTCAAACCGTTCATAAGCCTTTCCTCTATTGGGATCTCTTTGAAAAAGAAGATCTTTTAAACTGTTGTATTCAGCGAATAGATTTTTTGCCGCAACCGTTCCACCCGAGAAGTAATCAGTTTCAAGTTCACGGGCTATTTCTGGTGAACAAAAAACAAAAAGCTTAGTTTTCGAATCTAGAACCTTAGTTCCCAAAAATTGAATCTTTCTAGACGCCAAAATGTAACTGGCAACAAACAGGTTTTTGGTTTGATAAGTTGAGTCGTTTTCCATTGAATTCTGAAACAAAAAAAGGGCAGGCAAAAAATGCCTACCCATTGTGTTAGCCGTCTTTTCAACAGCACGGTTTAGGAATGTGCCAAAGTGGGCTCAGACACGATCCCTGTTTTTCTAGAGCGCTCTCTCATCTAGAATTTTCGAAATAGATTGTATTAATTGAGAACGCAACTTCCCGTCCGATCGTAAAGATGGATTCAGTTTCCACCTCAGTCTTCTAGATCCGATTTTATCCGGGCCAATAGGTATTAAGACACTGCCTATATCGGGAAGGTTCAATCTGCTCAGTGACGACAGAAGACCTCCGACTGATTTACCATTATTCCCCGCGTCACCAGGAATAAATTTGATCATTTCATCAAAGGAAAAAGTGCCTCCAACATCAATAATTTTCTTGATTAACTCAAGTTTATCGTCTGCCATCCTCCTTAATTGTGATATAGTACTATTACTTCGCATACTTCCACATCTAATTGTACCATCCCACCACTATTTTGTCAATTCCTCACAACTAAAAAAGCCGCTTCCCAGTTATAATAAATCTTGTAACTCTCCTCGCCATCTCCAATATCAAAACAAGCACTACAAACTTTGAGACAATTGTCCTCATCCCCTCCGACCAACTGCCAACCATGTTGTAATGAAAATCAAAATTGTAATTCTGGGGGGCTGAATTAATGGCTGATTCATATCTGAACGAATCTATAGCTGAGTTTTCACTCAACTCGGATTTTTTTATGGACACTACTTCTCCAGAAACCTTATTGTGGAACTTAGCCATCTGATCCCCCTTGTCTCCCCAACACCAAATTTTAAACTTTCTTTGATCAGAAGTTGAGATATATTCACTATATAAATTAACCCCAATATCTTCACTCTTGTAACTACTACCGTTATTACAATTCACACTAACATAATCGAGCACTTTATGTGGAAAATGGTCAATTGAATCAAGTCCAATCAAAGCCAACCCGACCGCAAACATTAAGAAGTAAAGAACTATAAGGAATCTTATAAACATGGCTCCCCAATTAATCCTAGAGTAACAAATAGTCGGTGTTAAAACAAGTTCAACATCGAAGCCAAAAGGTAACAACTAGTGGGTTCTATACCAAGTCCACTCTTGTTAGCCTTTGCGCATGAGTTCCCTCGGCTCCGCCATTAGAAAATTCCGAAAGGCAGCAAAACTAACCCAAGAAAAACTATCGGAATCCGTCGGAGTCACGGCTAAATATCTCCAATACATCGAATCGGGTCGCCGTAATCCCAGCCTGAAAACACTTTACAAAATCGCCTCTGCCTTAAAAATCAAGGCCGGTGATCTTCTCCCTCATTGAACCCTCGGCTATTACCTGGTCTGTCACCCGTTTTAACCTCTCGTATTCCTCTTTTAACTCGCCATAACTCATTCTTTCCGCCATCTGCCTAATATCGACATGCAACGAAGCGGATTGCTTCGTCGGAAACGCCCCGCGCAGCTTCAAAAGTACTTCTCCCGCCCTAATCGTATCTGAGTTTTTGGCCTTAATCCCCACCCCGGCTACCATCGAATCCTTAATTTTTCCGGATATGTATTCAACAGATAGCCCATTACGCTCCATAGCCTGCTCCACCGCCTCCCGGACGTTAAGTTTAGTTAAGTTCTCCGAAGCTATAACCTTGGCTACTTCCGAACTGGATGTGTTATACGCCCCCAACGCGGCCTGGGTACCGTTACCCGACTCCACCAACCCCTTAACAAACATCTTCTGTTTGATAGTTAAACCCCTTGCCATGCCTCAATTTTACTCCAATCTCCAAAAAATTTTTGCCGTATTTAAAAGCTACCTCACACTTAATATTCAAGGCCAAAAGGGGTGGTATGGGGGGGTATTCGATGCCTCAAGAGCGCTCCGTAAATATCTCCATTCCCAGTGCGCCAGGACATAAATGCCACAAGGTCGTTATCAATCGTTGGCGGCATGATTGAATTTTGTTGGTTCCCTTGCGGGTACACCTCAAACACCTCCCCTGTCCGCAAATTAAGCCCCTCCACACCCCCCACACCGGGTGCAGTCTCCTTAGACCAGACGGCATATTGCCTCGAAACAGAGGGCCAATTCACAGTATAAGCAGTAGTTTCCAACAAAGTCTTTTCAGTGCCTTTATTCAAGTCGTACAAATGAATACTAGCTACCCCACTCTTCTCGTAATAGTAAATTAAAGAGTTCTTATAAATCTGGGGAGTTGATCTGGCGGCTCCTTCCGGATTAGGAATGTCGACGAAGTTGCCCCTTCGCAAGTCATAGAGCTTAATATCCGTACCCGAGTACCACGTCACCCGACCATTAGACATCCTGGGCACCGAAGCGTTATGGTCAATAAATTGAGAAGTCTTTTTGCGCAAGTCATACACATACAAATCCCCCGCTCCGTATCCGTCTAGATAAACCACCTTACCGTCTTCAATTTCCCCGCCCATCTGCGTTCCCGGACCCCCGGCAACCAAGATATCTTCCCCCGACCTCGTATCGTAAACTCTGACATCATATGGGTTAGCCGGGTCCAAATCCCCCTCGTACTCGGTATACAAAACGTTCTTACCATCGTAATCATTTAAGAATTGCTGCCCCGGTTTTAGAAGCACCGGAGACGTCACTTTCGTCCTGACATTGTATTTGTAAATATCAAATCCGCTGCTATTGTTCCCATCGGAATACAAAATCAGATTCCCATAAACAACCTGGTTGTCCTCACGTTCAGAGCCGTTTGAGACTTGAAACAAATCGACATTGGTTGGATACGAGGCAAGTACTGGGAGGGGAACCAGGAAAAATACCAGTGTGATCCAAACCAGCTTCATTATATCCATCTTCATCTACTAACGGCACATTACACCCTAGGTTACTATTTGTCACCATGCAACTTGGTCTTGACCCACACCCACCCTGTGTTACCATAAGCTAGACCTAGAGTTGAATAATGACTAGAAGGATTGCTCTCATTACCTGTTTGATTTTGGTTACACCGGTCGTTCTTATTTTGGGATACTCAAGACTTCTCCAGAATTTAGCAAATGAAGGCGGAAAATTATTCGACGACAGATGCAACAACGTCAACCCAGCCCTAATTTCATATAAAAACGCTTATTTGGAAATGATGAAGTTACTTAATAACAAAGACTCCAAGCCATCCCAACAGCTTCAACTTCAGATTCAGACAAAGTTGAGTGACTATATAAGCGGCATAAAAGCCTACATCCCTCTGGAAGAAGCCTGGGTCAACAAACAATCCAAATTTGTAAAAAGATGGGATTTCATTTATCTGCAGCCTGAATTCATCAAAAACTTATCCATATACCAGCTGGAAATGTATCAAGGGTATCTCGACCACGCCAAGGCTACAATTGCGCTAATGGACAGCGTTGGCACCAGCAAGGCTTCAGAGTTGAGGGCGGTAGCCAACGAGGCAGGACAAAGAAAAGTTGATGCGTCCAAAAGATACTTTACGGCCTTCGATCAAGCGACCAAACGATCCGACTGGCGAAAACTACTCTGGAAGTCTCCCCCGGTTAATTGTCCGGAAGAAAACCTAATAATCCCTGACACTTCTTTCGACACAATATTCCCCTCTCCAACCCCAGACATTCCAACTCGAAGCCCAAACAGCTAACTCAATAGCCAATCACTAATTGCAATAGTAAGTTCCCCCAAGCCAATAGCAACTCGTTGTCCTGTTCCCTAATGAGTAATAATCAGTATTACCAACCCTATACTTCGTCCCAGTAACTGAAGAGCCGTACCCGCTGTTGAAGTTGTAATAATTAGTTCCACCTAAGTTATAGCTATTACCAGTTATACTTCCGGCACCATAAGAGTAATTAGGATAATTATAGTTATAATAACGAGTCCCCCCAAGACGGTAACTACTCCCACTTAAACCGCTCGAGTCATTGTAATAAGTTGTACCACCAAGATTATAGCTACTCCCAGTCCCTCCAGAACCATAATTCGTATACCAAGTGCTCCCTACTCTGTAAGAAGACGAGTAGGCTAGAGCCGAAATCGGTGAAATCACAAACAACCCAACTCCAACCAACAATCCTACGGCTCCAATTTTCATACTCTAGGTGAATCTTAAACCCATAGTTCACACATTACAAGCCTCAACTCCTGTCTCACAACATGGCATAAGTAGCAAAAAGAGACAATTGGGGGTATATTCCCCCCATGGACAAAAAGAGGGTTGTTAAAGCAATTAAATCCGGTGTCAATGCTGCACTAATAAGCTCCTTCCCCCAAGCAATGTTTGTAGTTGATCCTTTCCTCAGACAAAATCCCTTCTGGGAATTATGTTTCTTTTCGGTACTAAGTCTATACGGGATTTACATGGAATTGAGACCGAATGAGACCAAGGAAGTTGTTGAATTCATCAAAAATCATCCGAACGATTTTAGACGGGAAATTGTGGAAAGTGAAGAATTCAAAAAAGGTTTCTTGTTATTTGCAGATCAATACTTAAAACAGAGACTGGAGACCAAAAAGCATGTTCTAAGGGAAATATTTCTCGGATTTACAAAAGATGACGATAAACAAAAATTTGAACTTGAAAGATTAAATGATTGCTTAATGAGAATAACTGTACAGTCCCTAGAATATTTATTATTCCTTAAAGGGGTTGTCATGCCTCAAATAGAGAAAGAGATTGACGAGGAACTTAAGAAAGACCAATATCAAAAATCAGACAGAAGTTTAGAATGGTGGAAAGATATCAAGCTTGTGTCCTTATCGGTTTGGCTTCCCGTAGACAAGTACTTCCACGAAAATTATTATTCCGATTCCCCCAAGGTCAGAGAGAAGTTCGGAATGAACAAAATTGATGGTTGGCCATCAGATCTCCTACATAGAGCCCAAAACCTAGAGACTGAAACTAGAAATAATGCCAAAGAATGCATTAACGAACTAGTCAGTCTCGGTATGCTAAAGATTAAAGTAACCGGTGGACCAATAGGAACAGGGGCGGCTTCTGACTACACAATGACAAGATTTGGATATAAGTTCTTAACCTACTTGGAATTACCGTAACACAGTAACCCCGTAGAATCTACGAGACAGATATGCCATCAGCAAATAGCGCGTAACTTGGATATTCGGGAGACCTCGAGGTAATTATCCGACCGTATCTATCTCTAGCAACTATGATCCTCTCTTTCCTAGGATCCGGAAGTTTGTATTTCAGCTCAAATTTAAAAGTTGGGATAGTAACTTGCGTATCCCAATTTCTAGACCCATAGTAAATATTGACAAAAATCAACATATGTATATAATGAACTTACTAAACATGAAGCGGATATCTCGTATGTCCGCTTCTTTTTTTGTCTACTTACCCTCATATTTGATTTCCCGCTCAAGCTTCACGAAATCTCTAAACTTGTCTCCAGCAAATTGACGAATTTCCCTAGCTGTCCTCTCACCTCTAGCCAGGACTATAACTTCCTTTCCAATTTCTCTAAGATGTTTAAGAACCGGCAAGAAGTCTCCATCCCCAGACAATACTAAAACCCGATCAAAATTATTTTTCTCCTTCATTAAATAGAAGGCCATCTCTACATCACAGTTGGCTTTTCTTTGAGTACCACCATCTTCTTGATGATATAGTTTCACTGGTTTCAAAAACATTCTATAACCAAACTTTTTCAGCTTTAAGTAAAAACGTATCCTGCCCAAGTGTTTAGACAATAATAGTAGTTTAGCCTCATCCAGCTTCTTGCCTTCCGCTTTAATATATTCGACCAACTTCCTCTCCAAATCATCAACCGCAACCGTCTCATTTTTCAAGTAATCATACTTATATCCATGTATCTCCACCCCTCCAAAATAATACACTTCGGAGACATCATATTTACTCCTCAAATAATTAATCAACTTCAAGTAGTCAATTTTCCACCCCAAACTCTTCTCTCCACCATAAAAGAGATTCGAGGCATCAATAAAAGCATATGTAGTGATTTTCATAAGTCTTTATACATAAACAATTCATCATAAGTTTTTCCATCCCCCCATGGTTCAACTATTCCCCCCTTTAACTCACCGTAAATTTCAAACCCCCAATGTCTGTACACTTCTTCAGCTTTCGTTCCTTTTCTCACAGAGAGAGTAGCAATCCTCACACCTTTGGATTTGGCCCATTCTGCGCCAAACTCCCATAGTCTAGATGAAATTTGCTTTCCTTGGTACTCCCCCATCACCACCATTCCGCTCATCTCAACCAGGTGCTTCTTTATTGGAGATTCAGGAATCGTAAACTCCACTTGTCCCACAATCCTTCCATTACACACAGCCACACACCTAATAAATTCACCCATTTTCATTTTCTCAACATCTTTCACCAGTTGTTCAGACACTGAACCTAAGTCGCTTTTCACGAACAGGTTCTGAAAAATCTGCTCAGCATCATTTAAGACAGTCGGCCTTATCATACATTCCATGATCAAATTTTATCACCAAATAACATAAAGCTGTGATATTTAGATGATTTAGAAGACACTATTCGCCCAAACTCATCTCTAACGGCTATTATTCTCTCTTTTCTTAGATCAGGTAGCTTGAAAGTTAACCTAAATTTAAAAGTGGGGACGGTGCAACCAGAGTTCCAATTTCCATTGGCCAATTATATCTAATTACTGGAGAGTTAGTGTCATATCAACGTTATAGTTTCCATACTTCTGAAATTCACCATTCTTCTTAAACCCAAACTTCTCATAGAAATATATTGCATTCGTATTAGTTACCTGAGTACCTTGCCACAATATTATGTGCTTCACACCCAGCGATTTAGCTATCCTAATCGATTCTCCTAACATAATAGTTCCCACTCCCTTGTTTTGATACAGATCCGCAACCACTGGGGCAATACACATATCACAACCTTGCTCCAGTGAGATACCATAATCTTTATAGCGAACAACTTGGCTGTCCCGAAGTCCAAAAGACAGGATAATACATCCAATAATTTTCCCAGCCTGATTCACCAAAACCATATGCAGCATTTCTGGGCTGTCTATATATTCCCAAATACTGAGACCAAACTTGCTTTTCGTTTCTACAGAGAGATTGTTTAGAAACGCCAGAAGGTTCTCTTTGTCGCTCATTTCTAGAGTGCGAAAAACTACCCGCTCTCCACTTTTAAGCAAATGTGAAGATGATCTTCTTGCCTTCTGAATCTTCAGATCTGACATATTTCCCTCCAGTAAAACTGTTAAATACCTTCTCCCAAAATGAGCGTGCGGGCTGGTTAGCCTGGATAACATCTACATACCATTTTCCTGGAAACTTACTAAAAGCCATCTCCGCCGCTTTTGTTCCGATTCCCGATTTTCTATATTTCTTTAAAACAAAGAATTCAGCAATTGAATGATAATCAACACTCTTGAACTCCTTCCTTTTTACCATCACAAATCCGGCAACATTGCCGTCGACTCTTATTACAAATGGATCCGGATTTTGACCGTCCCAGTAATACCTAAGCAGCCGATCATAACCATAATCGCCTGATTCACCTATCTCATCCCCATAGAACTCACTAAAATCATATGCATACAGCTGCAGTAAATTTTCTAGTAACTGCCGTTTATCAGCAGAAACTGGCTCTAAAACTACTTTCGATTCCCTAATTGTCATTTTTCAATCTTACCACCTCAAACTTTCCCAACCATCTCTGCCAAAAGTTGTGCCGGATCAATTAAAGTAATCCCCTTTTTATTCCCCGGATTCGCATAACTTTCCACGGCAATCGGCAGTTCCGTGCACCCCATAATCGCTTGATGTATTCCGGCATTCTTTAATCCATCCAACAATTGCAGCACCCGTGCCCTCAATGACTCTTCACTTTTTATTTTTTTGATATTTGCCTTTGCGGTACCAACGTCCGACCCAGTCACACCCTTCACCCGCCAAATTATTTCCTGCGTCAAATCCTGTAACCCCAATTTGCCCAATGAAATCAACGTTGGAAAATCATGTATTTCCCTCGCACTGACTGTCGTCCCCAGCCACACCGGTCTGTCGTTAGGATACTTTATCCTGGCCGCCTCAAATGTGGTATACACCCTCACCCCTTCCGGGATTTTTACCGCCGTCAGCCACAATTGCAAAGTATTACACGCAATCACAATCTCCTTGTGGCCAAACCTGACGGCCTTATTAATCGCCTTCTCCAGATCCACAGCCACCGCCAAATCTTCATTCATCCGGTCGCCAATCACTCTGGGAGTTATTTTTGGATAGTCCACTTCGGTCCTAATGCCGTTTCCTTTAAGTACCCGGTCAAACGCGTCACCCGATGATTTATCCGGAGCAATAACCCACACCACTATGTTAGTATAAGTTATGTCGCCTGCACTTTCCTCAGCCGCCATCGGACTTCTCGCCTGCGAGATATTTACCCATCCCAAAAGACGTCTGCGAAAAGCCCTTCCCCGGCTCAAAGTCGGCTTTTTAGAAATATTTCCCTGCATCCGGATTCATGGCAAAACCCACACTCTGCACATCCACCACTGGTTATTCTTCCCCGTGATTTTACTCGCCTCCATCCCCCTAAATTACCCCTTCCTAGACTCCCATACCACCAGGGGATTTCTAATTGGCGGAGCAGTCCAGGGATTCCTCATTAATCGCAAAGCCCGCCGCCTTATTTACAAAAACCCTCTAGAAGTCTCCGACCAATACCGCTAGCCCCATCCAGCTCCTCAACATCACTGGAGGAAAAACACAAGTTCTCAAAACCTTCACTATCTTCCTGGCTTCTCTCCCAAAAACGCCGACTGGACGCAGGAGACAAAAACCCAACTCGAAGAGCATTTCCCCACCACAGTCGTTCACTGGACCCACTGGAACACGGGTTTCGCAGATCCCGAATGGATCAACAAGGAAACTCAAAAAGTCATCGGTCTAGCCGCAGACAAGCCCGTAAACATCCTGGCCAAATCCATTGGCACCGCCGTCGCCTCCCAAGTTATCAAGCAAAAACCAACTCTAATAAACAAACTCACCTTCTGCGGTGTCCCCACCCGCGATCTTCACACCAATGACGAAATATACTATGAATCTCTAAAATCGTTCCCTCCAGGCAACATCCTTTGTATCCAAAACCAAAACGACAATCATGGCACATATATTGAGGCCCAGAAATTTCTCCACTCCCTAAATCCCGCCCTCAAAATCCTCTCCAAACCTCGCTCGGATCACGAATACCCCTACCCCGCCGACTTCATCAATTTCTTCAAAACTTAGGGCACCACACAGAAAGACCAAGTTGCTAACTAGTCAAAGAATCAACTTTTTCCCTGTCCGTTATCTTCTTAGGCAAATTAACCTTGAAGTTCTTAAAACTTTGTGGCGTAAAATACACCCCATCCAAATCAAAAGTTACAGCTTTAATCATATTTTTGGGCCAACGACAGGCAATACTGCAACTTAGTGCCAACAACCTCATAATCCCCAAAAACTTTCTCAAATTCTCGCTTTACCATAGGTGCAATCCTCCGCTCGGTGACAAAATATAATTTTCCACCCTTACTCAGCCGATCTTTGGCCCCCTCAATAAACTCTATTATAGTCTCCTTAGGTGTATGACTGGGAGGATTGGATACGACCAATTCACACTTCAAGCCCAAAGGTAAATTTGCAAACCCGTCACTTGCAACAATCACAACATTCTCAATATGGTTTAGCCGGGCGTTGCGCTGGCTGTACTCCACAGCCCTTATATCAGTATCCACCATATAAACTTTCCCCCGAGGGGTAAGGCCGGCCATTGCCAATCCAATCGCCCCCCAACCGCAACCCAAATCCACCACCACGTCCCCATCACGGACTTCCACATTTTCAACCAAAAGCAGACTGCCGGGATCAACATGGTCTTTGGAAAACAAACCCGCCTTTGTTTCAAAAACAAATTCCCTGCCCCTCAATGTAGTCTTA
>Ga0155166_105_pt1 | contig 13042 bp, 17 predicted proteins | sample RifCSPhighO2_01_FD_106134 | JGI IMG/M metagenome (GOLD analysis project Ga0155166, IMG submission 106134) | Candidatus Amesbacteria bacterium RIFCSPHIGHO2_01_FULL_48_32b
CAAAAGCCGCAGATTCATCCAAAAAGCTCTCGTTTCAGACCACTCTGGATCAATCGACGTTGTCTGGTTTAATCAAACATATCTAACCAGAAACCTAAAAGTAGGGGAACCCGTCGCTCTTTACGGCAAAGTCGATTTTTTTGGCACCAAAAAAACCCTGGTTTCCCCAGACTACGAGCTAATGACTAATGGTCAAAAGCTAATCCACATGGGCAGAATTGTTCCAATTTACCCTGAAACTGCCGGCATCAGCTCCAAATGGCTCCGCGCCAAAATATTTCCGATTTTAAGCCGGCTCGACAATTTATTTCCCTTTGATATCCAATCCCTGAAAAACATTCACTTTCCCGAAAGTCTCGATCAAACCGCTCCTGCCCGCCGTCGACTGGCCCACGATGAATTGCTTTTACTGCAACTTACCTCGCTTCTCCACAGAGAATCCTGGAACAAAACCAAGCTCTCCCACATCTTTTCCGTTCCATATCCCCAAATCCGACGATTTATAGCCAACCTACCCTTCTCCCTCACCCCGTCCCAAAACAAAACTGTTGACGAAATTCTCACCGACCTATCCACTCCCAACCCCATGAACCGGTTATTGGAAGGGGACGTCGGTTCAGGCAAAACCGTAGTCGCCGCCATCGCCGCTTACGCCGCCCATCTCAACAACTTCCAAACCCTTCTCCTCGCCCCCACCCAAATCCTATCCCACCAACATTTTACCACCCTCTCCTCGCTCTTTACTCCCTTCGGAATAAACGTGGACCTGGTAACTGCCAGCCGCAATACCATAAAACCATCCAGCCATATCATCGTAGGCACTCATGCCCTATTAAATAAACAGTACAAATCAGCCGGACTCATCATCATCGATGAGCAGCACCGTTTCGGAGTCGCACAGCGAGCGCTTGCCGCCTCCAAAGGAGAATCACCCCACATCCTGACTATGACCGCCACTCCCATCCCCCGAACCATCGCTCTCACACTCTATGGCGACCTTGACTTATCAGTCTTATCCGACTTACCCTCCGGCCGCATTCCCGTCAAAACCTGGCTTGTCCCCGAATCCAAACGCACTTCAGCATATGAGTGGACCAAACTTCAAATCTCAAATCTCAAATCCCAAATTTTCATAGTCTGTCCCTTTATAGAGGAAAGCGAAACGCTCAAATCCGTCAAAGCCGCCACTGCCGAACTAGATAAATTAAGGCCCATATTTTCCTCATTCAAGCTCGGTCTTCTCCACGGCAAACTTAAGGCCAAAGAAAAAGAGGACATCATCTCGAGATTCAGAGCAGGGGAGTTGGATATTCTAGTTTCTACTCCGGTTGTCGAGGTGGGAATAGACATCCCCAATGCCACAATAATGATTATCGAAGCCGCTGAAAGATTCGGCCTGGCTCAACTCCACCAGCTCCGCGGTCGAGTCGGCCGCAGCTCCCGACAGTCCTACTGTTTCCTGTTTTCCAACTCAGATAATCAAGCTGCCCGTCTAAAAGCCCTGGAGACTCATCACTCTGGACTAAACCTGGCCGAAATCGACCTCAAACTCCGCGGTCCTGGACAAGTCTATGGCACCGCCCAACACGGACTGCCCCAGTTCAAAGCTGCCACTTACGAAGATCTCGATCTCATCCACATGGCCAAAGCCGAGGCCGAAAAAATTCTCCCCATACTGAATAATTATCCTCTCTTGCGCTCCCTCCTCCAACCCGATAAAATCAAGCTCGTTCAACCCAATTAAGCGCGTATCGAGCGCATCCCTTATGACACCACTTCCAAAAAAACGCCATTCTACCATGCGCCAGGGCCGCCGGCGGGCTACCCAGCGTCTGGTCCTCCCCACTCTCGTCCCCTGCAGCAATTGCCATTCCCTCATCACCCCCCACCGCGTCTGTCCCTACTGCGGCTTCTACAACGGACAGAAAGTCAAATGAAAACCGCCACGGATCCCCGCCATCGCCAGCGGATCAGATTCATCCAAGACCTGTTCGCCGCTTCGTTTCAAAAAGAACCATCCCCAAACATAAAATTTATCTGGGACCAGCTGGATAAAATCGACCCCCTCATCAAAAGTGCCGCTCCCGAATGGCCTCTCACCAAACTGAATCCCATCGATTTGGCCATTCTCAGGCTCGCGACTTACGAATTGACCATTGACAAAAAAGCCCCCTACAAAGTTATCATAGACGAGAGCATCGAACTTGCAAAACAGTTTGGCAGCTCCAACTCCCCGGGTTTTATAAACGGAGCCCTGGGTCATCTAGTCGCCGAGTATGAACAACAATCTCAATAAAGCCATCATCCAATTCCTAGCCAACGAGTTCAAAATGAATCCGGAAAATTTGACACCGGACCTCTCTTTTTCTTCCGATTTAGGCCTCTCACCCCAGGAAATTCAAGAACTGCTTCAGCGCCTTCAAGACGCACTCAATTTTATCCTCCCTGAAGAAAGAACCGGCATAAACACCATATCCGACCTATTGGGGCTCACCGAAGAAGAGCCAGAAGTAGAATGAAAACTTCCCTCGCTTCTTTTTTCAAAAACCAGGACAACTTCAAAAATGCCCTTATTCATCGCTCATTCTGCAACGAACACCCCGGCAGTCAGTCCAATGAGCGCCTGGAGTTTCTCGGTGATTCGATCCTTTCCCTGGTCATCTCCCAGCGTCTCTATCACCTTCTCCCGTCATCACCGGAGGGCGAACTGACTGCCCATAGGTCTTCCATCGTTCAAACTGCTTCATTAGCCGCCAAGGCTAAAGAACTTCACTTAGACCAAAGTATCAAACTCAGCCGTGGCGAAGAAGACTCCGGAGGCAGAACTAACCCCAAGTTATTAGAAAACACCTTCGAGGCCGTACTTGGCTCGCTCTACTTGGACTCAGGTCTATCCACATGCGAGAAACTTTTAAACGAAGTTTTTCCCGATTCCGAACTGCTGCTGCCCATCACCCTCAAAGATCCCAAAAGCCTGCTCCAGGAAAAGGCCCAATCCCTGGGGTGGGGGACACCCGCTTACAAAATCCTGGAATCTTCCGGCCCCGATCATGCCAAATCTTTCACCGTAGAAGTAAATTTGGGTCAAAACCAGTCCGCATCCGGCTCGGGTACCAGCAAGCAGCGGGCCGAGACTCAGGCTGCATCTGCCGCCCTGGCCAAATACTTTCCCGACTGATATAATATGACCCTATTATGCTAAAAATTAAGCTTTCCCCGTTTGGCAAAAAGCACGAACCTCATTACCGCATCGTGGTCATGGAGGCCAAATCCAAACTCACCGGGGCAAAAACCGCCACCATTGGTCAGTTCCACCCCCTAACCCATACCGTCAAAGTAGACCAGGAATCTCTTAACGGATGGCTCTCCAAGGGCGCCCAGCCCACCCCCAAAGTCAAAAGACTACTAAAAATTTAAACCCATGGACGAATTTCTCCGCTTTCTCATCACCCCACTTCTTCTCCAACCAAGCGACCTCGAAATCACGGTCAACCAATCATCCATTTTCCTCAAGGTTTCACAAGTAGACACCGGCCGAGTAATCGGCAAGCATGGCACCGTTATCAATTACCTCCGGACACTCCTCAAAACCTACTGTCTGCTCCACAATATTCCCCAGGCCACTCTCACCCTCTCCGCTCCTCCTAAAAACTAAGGCTCGCTCCCTCACTAGAGCCCGCCTCTAAACCAAAGTCCATAAGCCTCCTTTGAACCTCCGCCACCCTGCTCTCTATGTCCGGTATTGGAGCTTCGGCCTCCACCACTACACTCCCCCACGGCTGCCAGGTCTGTTCCACCACCATTTCTACATTCCCGCTTCTGTTATAAGACACCCCCACCACCCTCATCAGCGGCAAGGCTTTCTCCATCAGCTTCACCGCTTGGCTCACGTCTCTCAACCCCGGCAAACTCACCATGAGTTCCAGTCGCAACGCGTTACCCGTGGCCACTCCTGATACAGTTGCCTCTCTCAGACTTCCCACTTTAGCGGAATACGACTCAACACTCCCGCCCGCCGAACCTACGGCCATCTTCACTCCCTCCACCATAGCAAGTATCTTAGGGGATGCCGGTACCGCCGCCAAAAGGATTTTCAACTCCTCCGTAGTCTTACCACCGGAGATTGTCCGCAAAACATTCACTTTCACTCTCAACCTCTCAGCCAGTTCCTCTTGCTGCTGCACATCTACTCGTCTCCGACTCAACGCCTCCAAACCTACCACTCCCGGCCCGGTCGCCAATTTCGCCGACAGAACCATCAAAACAATTACCCCCAAAGGATAAGCCAGCCAGCTCCATTTATCCCCCTTCATTTATCTCCTCCTCCCTTCAAAACTAAATTGGCTCCCCAGCCAGTCCTCTCATTCCAAGTCACCCCGCTTACTTTTAATCCTGGGAAAACCTGCCTTAATCCTTCCTCGTACACCTCCATCTCGTCCGCACTCATGCTTTCTATATCCAAAACTTCACTTGCTCCCTCTCTATAGCTCCACCCATCAATAGTCACCATATCGGAAATTACTCTATCCAGATCGCCTGCCGCCTCACCTCGTTTACTAATTGCCTCATCTACAATTCCCACTCTTGCTTCGATCTGCCTCACCAGCACTTCCTCTTTGGCCAAACTATTTGCCTGGGCCGTCAAACTGCGCACGTCAGCCGAAACTGCCGTCTCCCTGGTCAACAAGTACAGCCACCACCCCGTCCATCCCGCCAGCGCTACTAGATACACGACCAGCACCCCCGTAGTTACCACTCTGGTCGTCTTTCTTATTTGCTCCCACCGCGCCTGGTTCTTCTCATCAACCGAGACAAAGTTAATCATGTTTCTCTCATGGCCAGCCCCACCGAGACTGCATATAACGGCGCTCCGGCTCCCAATACCTGCCTTTGCTTTTTGTCCAGCTCCACGCGGGAAAATGGATCTCCCACCACTACTTCCAGTCCCAAAGCACCAGACAATATCCCTACCACATCAGGAAGAGCCGCCACCCCGCCCGCCAGCACCACCTCTTTTACCGCATCTCCGCCATGTTTAGACAAATAAAAGTCACCCGTTTTCCTGATCTCAGAAGCTATGATCGACAACACCGGTCTCATAATCTCACCCAGCTTGCCCTCCATCAATTGTTTGGAAAATCCATATGAATTTTTAAACTGCTCGGCCTGGGCAGAATCCACTCCCAAAGCCGACTCAATCGCACGCGTAAACGCCTCCCCCGCCGTAGGTATGGTTCGGGAAAATACCAGCATCCCCCGGTCCACAATTCCCAAATCCGTAGACTTTGCCCCAATATCAACGATCAGCGCCAGAGGCGCCCCCGGAGGCACGACTGCTCTGGCCGTGGCCATCAACTCCGTCTCCATTGCCAGTACTTCCAAACCAGCTTGTTCGATCACCTTCTGATACCCCTCCACGGTCGTCTTAGCCACCGCCGCCAACAAAATTTCCATTCCTCCCTGTTCCCCCTCTGTCTTTCTAATAACCTGATAACTCCATATCGCCTGCTCAGCAGGTATTGGAATATACTGCTCCACTTGCCACTTCAAAGCTTGCTCCACTTCAGCCTCACTCAAAGCTGGCATCTCCACTACATGGGTAGAAATCTGCTCCTCCGGCAGCGCCACCACCACCCGTTTTGCCCTCATTCCCGCCTCCTTGTAAGCTTTTGCCAGGGATTGGGCCATAGCTGTCTGACCTGTCGGGCTGTCCACAAATCTGGCGACAGGCGAAGGCACTGTTATTGCAGCCGTCAATCGCCAACCCATACGACCGGAAGGAACAAGCTCAACCAGTTTTATCGAAGCGCTACCAATATCAACACCGATTTTGGGCAGATTGGCCATAAAAACACTCTTTACTGCGACAGAGAACTCCCCGAATACACAGCGTCGTCAAATATCGGCGGGGTATCCGGGTTCAACTTTGTCACAGCTATCTTTTGTGTTGCCACCCCGGCTTGCCCGGTGGAAATTACATTATCTCCCTGGTTTGGCAAGCTCCAACTCCCCACAGACACAAACCCCACCGGCTGCTCTCCGCTTCCATTATACAAAACCCTGGCTCTCACCAAGACCGGAGTCGGATTTACATTCGGAAATAATCCTCCGCTCATAAAATTATCAATCGTGGCCGAATAAGAAAAATTACTTCCTTTAGGAGTAGTCACTGCGAAGCACCCATTTGCCCCATCCATCACGGCAAAACCCGTCGAAGCCGCCCGACCTGGGTTTGTGTCATAACCCTTCTTAACTACAAAGGTCCCCGCCGCAGTCTGGTAGTAGCCTGTCAACTCTACAGCCGTGTCCGCCCCGCCCTCTCCCAAGCAAACCATCAGGTCATCCGTCCCAGTAGGATATGTCGAATACGGCCCGGTCAGCCACAAGGTCACCGTTTCTCCCGCCGCAATTCCTGCCGGAACCACAAAAACATTCGCGCCCCCTATATTCGTCCTGTCCACCGTAAACGAAGCCCCGGAAGACAAACTGCCCGTCGTTTCTCCCTCTCCCGTGTACACGTTTCCCAAAGCCCCTTCCAACCCCGCCTCTGCCGCCGAGAGTGCCTCCGCCGACTCATCCTGAGTTGTCGACACGTTCACTTCAGTCAGGCTTCGGGAAGCAATCGACAAACCCACAGTCAACATCACCCCCAGAGCAATAATAACTATCACCAAGGCTTGACCACCGCGCATAAAATTATTGTAGATTAGTTGGCCGCATTGCGCAAGGTTATAGAAGAGTCAAATTTAATTCCCCCCGACCCCGCCGTATCAGTCACATCAATCCCCTTGGCCGCATTAGCAGTAAAACATACATTCACCACATTGCCGCTGCACGAAAACATTGTCCCTGTGCAGCCGCTCACCGCCACCCGATCAGAAGTCAAATTAATCGCTTCAGACAATTTAGAACTGGACGACGCAATCACCCCGCCAGTCAATTGATAGCTCACATCATCGCCATTCAGTCTCACTATATCCAGTTTCGTCGCCGAACAACTGGTGATACTTTTGGCATACCTCACCATCTGCCCCATCGCACTTTGCGCAAATTCTGCCTCATTTTTTACCATCGCAATCGCCGTAGCCTTACGGGCTCCCCGCAATGATGTCATCAGAAGCACACTCGTCGAAGTCCCAATCACCGCCAGCAAACCAATAGCCACAAGTATCTCGACCAGCGTAAACCCAAATCTAAAATTCATAAATTAGTAACTGGTAAATACAGACGTCTGACGGCTAGTCAGCGCCGTCCCGCCTTCCCGCCAAGTAACTTCTACTACCACCGTCACCTGGAGGACAGGTGCAGTCACCGCCGAAAGGGTCATCGATCGACTAAACTCGGTACCGGAAATCGTCGATCCCGAAGCGCAAGCCCCCGCCGCCATTGATGTCCAGGATCCGGGAAAACTATTCAGACAATAAACATTCGCCGGGTTAGGCGGAACCGGCGCCTTTGACGTACTGGAAAAATCACTCCAGGCGATTGTGTTCTTTTGATTTCTTATCCATTCCATTCCGGCCACGGCATAAGTCGTCGCCACCGCCCGCCGGCTGGATGATCCAGCGTTGGATGTCGACTTGGTGGCAATCTGCGCCAAACCTACCACTGCCAATATAGCAATCGCCATTGCCAGCACTACTTCCACCAATATCTGTCCTCTCTTCATAGTTCAATCCATCTCCACAACGTAGCCAGTAAGAGCGGTCGCGGCAAATCTCCACTCGGCGGCATACTCCCCGAATCAATCCTCACGTTATCAATCTGTACCGACATAACAACCCCCATTGATCCAATTACAAACTTAGTCGCCCCAGTAGTAAACGTTTGGGTAGCACTCAATGCGAAAGGAGTCGTAAACGCCGCATCACCAGTCGCAAAATAAGCCTCCAGCACCCCATTTGACCCGGTGCCTCTTTTCTGATGCAACCCTACTCTATACACTGTCAGCGAGGCCAATGATGTGGAATTACTTCCAACCGCTGTCGTATTGTTAAGCAGCTTCAGTTTCTGACTTGTACCGGACCTGACTATTTGGATCACACCCACTCTCGTAGCGCCGTTATATATGGCCACAAAATCTCCGGTTGCTGGAATTTGCGAAGGCAAGTACAAGTAAAACGAGACAAACAACTCATCTGCAGTAAAGGTCTGGGTCAAGTTCGAATTAACATATCCCTCGGGAATATAAACCGACCAGGAATTTTTTATCGGCGAATTCGTAGAAATGACAGTGTTGTTATATGTATCTGTTTCAAGTCCGTATGTCCCCGTAGAACTTCCTCCCTCAAATGTCGCGTCTTTAATTCTTGTCGCCCCCGTAGTCGGAGTCGGTGTCGCCGGAACCGTAGTTGGAGTAACAGTCGGCGTCGGACACACCGGCACATCAAACGTCACTTGGGTATAGCCGCTCCACCCGCAAGAATTACCGGCATGCACCCACCATTGATAACTTCTCCCCGGGACGACCGACAGATTGTAACTGGTTCCCGTTACCCCATAACTGTCACACACATCCCCGGGATTAACAGTGGCACACGTCCCAGTCCATGGGTTACTCAAGTCATCTACTCTCAACGGGTAATATTCAGCCCCCGCTACCGGATTCCAACTCAATGTCACACTAGTCAAGCCGCAAGCCGTTGTCCCGACCGGGCTTTGTCCCGACGGAGTCGCCGGTGCCACACAAGCCGTCGGTGTCGGAATCAAAGTAGGCGTAGCCGTCGGCACAGTCACCGTCACAGGCGTCGACACAAAGCAAGTCTGCCCGCCAGCCAATGTCGCCAAACTTCGCAAACCCCCCGTCGCAGAATTAAATGGAATCACGTTGGTTTCGTACTGCAAAGTGGTATCGACAGCAGTATTAACCCCGAAAGCCCCTGCGGGAGTGGGAAAGGCGTCAAAGTTAACCTGGCTCACAATCGATCCGTTTACCGTTACGTTCGCCCTCAAATATCCGGTGCCCCCCCCCACCACCAAATTCAAAGGCGAAGGCGTCGTCACCGCCCCGATCGTACAATACGGAGTCGGAGTCGGAGTAATTGTTGGCGTAGGTGTCGCCGGCACCTCGAGCGCATACGTCACCACCAATCTGGGTCCAGTGACCCCACTCACATCGGTTGTCCGCCGTCCCCCGGCATTCGGACCATCAATTATCAGTACCATCGAGTTGCCAGACACCCATCCGGGGCGATTTACCAGTTCCTGAATAATAGGGGAGATGTCCGGACTTTGTTTCTTGTCTCCAATGGCTGTTCCGGTCGTACTGTCCCAGGCTGGAATATTATTCCAATCCACTCGAGCTGTGGTCCGCGGCCTGGAAGAGATATTGTAAGCGGCAGTCGTAAACGTCGTCGGATTATCTGACACTTCACCAAAGAAAGACACCGAGGTTGGCACCCCCCACAGCTCGTCCACAGTAAACTCAACATAGGCTCCGGTAATGGTCGCGTTTAACGGCACTGTCATATTGTTAAATCTCAACCCAATCATTTGGGGAGCCGCCCCATCCTGGTCAAACTCCAAGTCCGAGCTGCCCAGATCAACTACCCCACTGCTCTCTGTCTGCTCGGCATCATCAGAAGACACGGTTATTTGCGACGCAACCATATTGCTGACAACAGTCGGAGTGGGCGTCCTCGTCGGAGTCGAAGTTGCTCCGCCTGGTGTCGGCGTCGGGGTCCGGGTCGGAGTCGGAGTCGCCGACCCCGCAGTCGGTGTCGGCACCGGCGTCACATCGGCCAAATCGGATACCTCACCATCACTGGTTACCGTAAAACCCCGGTAAATATCCAGCCCGCTCCCTCCAATCGCCACGGCCAGACCGCTTTCCAGATCAGTCCCGCTCCCCAGAGGTTTAAACAGCACCGCATTTACCGGAGAATAATATAATAAAATTCCCGCCGGCAGCCTTTCCGTCCGTGACTCAAACACCGAACCTCCACAAATACCCTCGGTAATTATCTCGTTCGCACCCAATTCAACCAGCCAGCCGGAAAGAGACACATCTCCGCTTCCGCAAGCGTATGGCGGAGTCGTCGCTGGATTAGCCCCGCACAATTGACAATCCTTTCTCCCGCTTTGGACATTTGTTTTCGCCCGCAAAAACGCCTGCCTCACCCTCTCCGCGCTTCCATACAAATTCTGCCGCCTATACGCATCTCTCAGTCCAAAGGCCATTATGCTCAGAACCGATAGCATCACCCCCATCGACACCAACAGCTCAATAAGAGTAAACGCTCTTCTCATGGATTTACCACCCGATAACTACATGTTGCCCCACAGCCGGCTGCAGCACACGCCGGACTTCCCACTACTGCCGTCGTAGTTCTCTCCAGCGCCGCACATAATGAATACGTCACACATGGGTCGGCCGTCGTCCCACTGCACGTCCCGCTCGCCGAGTCAAACGGCCGGTACATATACATCCTGCCTGCGGTTCCGTAAGGATCAGTAGGTATCGCCAATATATAACTGCTCGTCAGCGCCGGGACGTTAGTGGTATTTATCTGACATCCGGTTGCCGCCGGGGAACACGGCGGATAACTCGTATTGTCGCTCCGATACAATTCAATCGCCGATCTTATCTGCTCCAAATCCGTTTGCCTTCTTACATCCCGGCTATACTGCCGTGGACCCTGTCCAATAAGCGCCAACACCCCCGCAGACAAAATAGCCAGTATTCCCACAGAAACCATCAACTCTACCAAGGTAAATCCCGCCCTACTCAACATACCAATTACATTGTACACGCGGACCACACTCCACTGTCAAATCCCTTCTCCGCTCCCGGTCTCCCTGATACTCCAGCGCCACATACACCCTGAAACTATTTTCTCCGGATTCATACCTGTAATACCACTTTCTCGCGGCAAATGGGTCCTGCGGCATGCGGCCAAGATACACCACTTCGTCCGCATCTGCAATTTTGTCCTCTCCCCATTCGCAAACCTCGTTCTTATACTCACCGCAAGCCACTATTCTTCCCATATCGCTTGCCGGGTAGGTTTTGTGATCCCCGTAATACCCCTTCAGTGCCCGAGCTACCAGACTTATGTCAGACTTTCTCTGCGCATCCCTCGTCTTCATTGCCGAAATTCTCAACTGAAACATCGATACCACCGCAACAACTAGCACCACCCCACACACAAAAGATAAGTCAGACTTCTCCCAGTCTAAAATCGAAAAACCCATTTCCATATCATACTCCCCCACAAATAAGCCGCCCAAGTCCCCAAAATCAAAAACGGCCCAAACGCAATCTCACTCTTCAATCTACTTAATCTCTTAATTAACTTAATAACTCCCATTATCGCTCCAGCTACAAAAGCCGCCCACAAAGCGACACCTATCTTGGGCCACCCCAGCCACCATCCCATTACTGCCGCAATTTCCACATCCCCAAACCCCATCGCCCGGCCGCGAGACAGGGCCCACAACCCCCCGATCACCCCCACCCCCACAGCCAACCCCAACAGACTATTTAGGTCAACTAGATAATTAGAAATTAGAAATTTGTCAGCGATTACCAGTATTCCCCACACCAAAACCAAAAACTCGCTCACCAACCGCGTCTCCCAATCCATGACCGCAATCACCACCGTCACCCAAACAATCAACGACAATAAATGGCCACCAATGACCATAAATGACAGTCCCAACAGCAACTCGACCCCAAAATTCCTGTTCGCAATTTTTTTACGACAATACCTGCACTTTCCTCCCAATACCAGATAAGAGAGTAGGGGAATCAGATCCAATAACCCCAAAACATGCCCGCATTTATCACAATGCGATCTCCCCCTAAACCACGATTCATGCCGCGGCAGCCGGTCAATCACCGCATTCGCCGTACTCCCCGCCGCCGCCCCGATCACAAACCAGAGTAATTGCGCCATCATGACAAAAGCCCCCTCCATCTCCAAAAATACACCCCATACGTCATAATAGATATACCAATAAACAACCCTGCTGCATAAATTTTTATTCGTGGCTTAGAAATCAAAGAGAACAAAAAAGCTGGCAGCAATACCTGCCAAGTAAGAGTCAACGGCAAAAAGTACCTCGCAGCCTGATAATTAGCCGTCAGAAATACAGCATACAAACCAACGGTAAAAATCAAGAGACAAACTAAAAATTTACTCGGGAACGGCTTTGCTAAGCGTTTACCCAATACAACAAACAGCCCGGCAAAAACCATGCTCACAAATGCTTGGGATGAAAAGGTTGATACTTCGACCCAGGACAGACGTCTCGCCGGATACTCCAAGTAGTGGTATCCCGCTTTCCCAATCAAGTCTCTCACATGCCCAATTGGATTCGACCACATAAACGGATCGGCGAGCAAAAATAAAAAGATCGCCACAGCAACAACTGATAACGTTTTTCTCCATCCGGTCTGCCACAACACCAGCGGCAAAAAAAACACACCCGTTGCCGCACCAATATCAAAACGAGTGGCCAGAAGCGTCCCCCAGCCTACCCCCCAAAAAAATAAGGACCCAAGCCTCCCCGACTCACCCCGCTTTAAAACAACAAGTGTCAATAAAACCACCAAAACTACCAAAAGCGCCGCCGCAACCGATGGGGGAGTAGCGTATTCATAAGCTTTATCGAGTGAAAGTACAAAACCGGTAGTCAACCACCACACATCCCCGGGGGCCAAGCCATAACATATGGTGGCGGCAACTGCTATCAAAATCCCGCAAAAAACCGTCAGAAACACATACAACGAGCTCCTGTAGGGCAGTTTCGTCAATCGGGAAACCACAAAAGTTCCAGTTGTGATCGTTGTCCCTGGGTGGCCATAAGCATTCCTGGCGTCATACTGGCGGGCATCATTTTTTTGAATATATTCAGTTTGATCGGCCCACATAATATCGTCCATTAAACCAAAAGCCCGCCACCTCACCCCCAAAAAAAACACCGTCAGAAAAAACACCCCGACAAAAATACCCGCCTTCACTCTCACACCCTAAAACGTACAAGTACTAGCCGTGGTCGGAACCGTCGCCGCATCTGCCGTACACGTCCCGCAAGCCGG
>Ga0155166_122_pt1 | contig 8634 bp, 11 predicted proteins | sample RifCSPhighO2_01_FD_106134 | JGI IMG/M metagenome (GOLD analysis project Ga0155166, IMG submission 106134) | Candidatus Amesbacteria bacterium RIFCSPHIGHO2_01_FULL_48_32b
TACCAGAAACGCTACCATTCTATCCAGCTCATCTCCGCCTCCACCTAGATTTGTCACATACCCCAAGGTCTTTTTAAACTTCCCCATCGGCATACCAATCATTCTTACCCGCTTTTCCGGCACCTGTCAACTGCCAAAACTTACCATCCGCTCAATCAACACTATCTGTTGCAATATCAATTTATCCGTCACCTGGCAAGGCTGACCATTGGCGCCCAATATCCACCAAGTATCCCCCTCCTTCATCACGGGAACTCCCGTCACTTCCCCACCCGGCCGATTTATGTCCCTCACAGTCAACCCGCTTTTTTTCAAGGTTTCTAAATCCGGTAACCCCACCCACCTGTTTATAGGCCCATTTTTCTCACTTGTCAAATCCATGCTAAAATTAATTCATAGGGGTGTCGTTCAGTGGTAGGACGGCGGTCTCCAAAACCGCTAACGAAGGTCCGACTCCTTCCACCCCTGCAAAAAGTGTATATTAGAACGATGCCTCCCGAACTAACACTTCAACAGGACTGCCTTATTGGCGCTGGTCGAAACTACCTAAAAATATGGGCGTGCGGTGGCAATACACCTTACAACGAGTTTTTTAATCTTTTACTCTATATACTCCTACCTATAGTTATCGCCGTAAGCTCAGTAGTTTTTTTTAGACGACTAAAAAAGAAGAAGTAGATTCTCACATAATCCACCAGCCCCTTCCAATCAGATTTGTGCGTAATTAGGTTCGTTCTGATATCGCAGATACAGGAGTGGTGAGCTTGCCGAACCACGCACATACCTTCCATCCAGGACTTCTCGGTAAATTTAGCCTCAAAAATCCTCCAAAACTGGCTATGGCTGAACGGAAGTTCGAACCTAAACTAGAAACATAACGGGTTACCCAACCCTTCTCCAAAGATTCTCATCATTCAAGTTCTTCACGCACCAATCATATAATGGCCTTAAATAAAGGTAACTGTCAGATAAAAATAGGCTGTAGTATATCCGGTAAAAGTCAATAAACCATACGATATCCTCTCCATATCTCGACTTTGCAATCTCAGTTAATAACTGCTGGTACTTAACAAACTTCTCACTATGCTCAAGAAAAATTATCGCCCCGCACACGTCCAATCTAAAGTCACCAACAACAGTTGTCCACCCACTAAAATCCAGTATTCCTGTAATTCTAGCCTCACGGTTAGCCATAACGTTGTCATAAAAATAATCCCCATGAACCAGATTTTTCTCCACACCACCGAGTTTTGTATCTACGAGTCTTGTGAACACTCCCAGTTTACCTTCAAAACCCAGCACGTCCTTTTCTAATTGCTCTCTCACTAAATCAGTCTTTTGCTTAACTTTTTTTAATAAAAAAGTCTGCCAGCCATTGGCAGAGACCTTGTCTTTCGTATCCACCATCTGTCCAAACTCAAATCCCTCCACATCTACTTTAGTTAATTCGATAGGCAAGTCAAAATACTGCCGTAAAACGGTTTCTTTCTGTTCGCTGCTATATGTATCAAATATCTTAGACAGATTTTGCCCCTCCATTCTCCTCTCTACCGTATATGTCGTTCCATTTAACTCACCAACATCTGTTATTAAGGAGGTTTTTACTGGCAAATCGCTCCTCGATATTGATTCTTGAAGTTCTCTAAGACTTCGCAGGTATTTGGGGTTACCTTCTTTTAGTATCCTCACTACTTGGTTTTCGCCATAACCGTAAACAAAAGACTCCACTCCCTTCCCCAAAAAATCCTTTTCGCCTATTTCCAACTTACTTAGGATCAATTTTCTGTTTTTTTCAAAGTTCCTCATGTCTCCGTGATCTTCCCTTGGTCAATTAACAAAAACCTCTCTACTCCTATATTATCTAAAAAGTATCGGTCATGGGAAATGACCAAAAGCGTACCTGGATAATTTGCCAACGCCTCCTCAATTGCCTCCCGCGATGGAATATCCAAATGATTGGTAGGCTCATCCAAAATAATAAAATTGGCGCCGGAAGTCATAATCTTGGCCAGGAGTAACTTCGCCTTCTCGCCACTACTCAAAAACCTGACGGGCTGGTTAATCTTCTCAGGTGGCAATAAAAACCGCCGCAGGAGTTTATAGCTCTCGGTTTTGTCAATATATTCACTTGTCAGCTCATCCAATACTATCCTGTCAGACTCCAACTCCTGGTGTTCCTGACTCAGATATCCAATCTGAACACCATTTCCCAAACTTATCTCCCTGCTGTCTGGATTCAACTGGCCTAAAATCAATTTGACCAGGGTCGTCTTACCACTTCCGTTATCCCCAATCAAAGCCACCCGCTGCCCTCTTTGAATAGTCAACGAAACGCTATTGAGAACATTTTTATAACTCACCAACTTAACCTGGACCACCGCCTGGCTACTTTCCCGTTTAGGCTTAAATAATGCTTTTAGCTCCCAATTCGGCTCTGGTTTGTCAATTTTATCCATGTTCCCCAACCTGCTTTCCAAAGCCTGAATCTGCTTCCCAAATTTACGCCCCACACGGTTAGCAAAGAAATAGGCAGCGAATTTATCCTTATCTCTCGTAGGTGCCGCTTTAGTGTTACTTTTTTGAACAGTTTGCCGTTTCTCAACCAAATCTGCTTGCAACTTCTGCATCTGTTTTTGTTGCTTCTCATAACTCCGCAGGTATGATTCTCGCTCGGTCTGTTTTTGTTTTTTGTACAAGGAATAGCTACCGCCGTATACTTTAATCTCGCCATGGTCCAACTCCAAAACTTTGTCCACCACCTTATCCAAAAAATACCTATCATGTGACACTATTAGCACCGGTCCGGGAAACGATTGCACTACCCTTTCCAGCCATTCCATCCCTCGCCAATCCAAATGGTTGGTAGGCTCATCCAAAAGCAGCGCATCCGGTTTGGATGAAAGTATCTCTCGGAGTCTCTTCTTAAGCTTCTGGCCACTTGATAACGGGTCAGCGTCATCTATGACTTGAGGCACGTATCCTATCTGTACAGTCTTTGGACTAATTGCTACATGCCCTAAATCCGGCACCTCTTCGCCCATCAGGATCTTAAACAAAGTAGACTTACCAGAACCATTCTTGCCCAACAAAGCCACCTTCTCGCCTTCGCTTACAGCAAACGAGACATCCTTGAGAACCTCTTGGCCTCCAAATGACTTTGATAGATGAGAAATTTGAATATTCATATACTTATAACCACAAAAAAAGAACAGAAGCACGCAAAACCCGCCTTTTATGGCCACAGGGTTATGGTGTTTAGCTGTTCACTGAGGGAATTATAGCAAGGTTGCCCACCTAGACGCAAACTTATGCTAGAAATACTAGATTTTGAGCGTAATAGGTTCGAATACTTTCCATCCAGGGCTGCAAAATAGCCTCGAATCGAACCCATAAAACAAACTCGAAAATGATATAATGAAACCGTGATTAACTGGTCTACAGACGAAAAGGATTTCAAGAATAAAAATCCTCAAGAATACAGACTTTGGAGGCTAACTCAGCTTATCAATTATGGTCTAGACGGCGAGAAATTAGACAAAAAAGAGGTCATTGCTGCTTGGCCAAAAATCAAAGCCCAATTAGACCCGCACAAAGCTGTATACTTACAATATCTCCTATGGGACAAAAAACCATCCTCACTCCAATTCAACGACGATTTTTGGACCTTGTCCAAGCCGAAAACTATTTAACCAGAAAATATTATTGGACAGGTGGTACAGTTCTCTCCGAAATCTATTTACACCATCGAGACTCTGAAGATATTGATCTATTCACAGATAAAGGAGAAATTCATCTACCTAGCATAAAAGACTTCATTGGCATGTCTGGAGCTAAGTTAGGGGCCAAAGGTATCAGTTATACTAGATTTTTGGGATTACACACATTTGTCTTCGGTCTTCCTGACAACAGTCAGCTAAAAGTCGACTTCAACTATTATCCCTTTCCACGCATAAACACTAGTAAAAAATGGGGGAAGATTGCAATTGATAGTGTTGAGGACATAGCTGTCAATAAAGTCCACACTATCTCAGTCAAACCCAGATCTCGGGATTTTATTGACTTATATTTTCTCCTAAAAGACAAGAAATGGGAGCTATCCCTCCCTCGACTAATTAGTCTTGCCAAAATTAAATTTGACTGGGACATAAATCCTCTTCAAATGGGAGAAAATTTAGCCAAGGTTGTGACAGTTAAAGACCTGCCACGAATGTTAGTGCCCTTTGACCAAAAAGAAATGGAGAATTACCTACTCAGACTTGCTAAATCTCTAGAGAGTGACATCTTCGAAAACTAAAGTAATAGGTTCCCACATAGTCCACCAGCGCCTGCAAACTACTTGGTGTTTTGAGAGATCAAGTAGAGCCTGACTGTATACCAAGAGAACAAAGCACCTACACCTATAAGTATCCCCATCATGGACGCCATCATCCAAGGGGAGCTGAGGGAATTATAGGCATAGATCGTCATAATGGTACCTGGAATCGGACTTATTAGGGCGGTAATAATCATATATTTTCTAAAAGAGATGTTAGTTAGACCTGCGGCATATGAAATAAATTCGTATAAGGGAAAACCGAACAGCCTGGCCGCTACTAATAAACGAGTACCCATAATGGTCACGAACCTATCAATTTTGCTAATGGAGTTTTTCCCAGCCAGTTTGATTACCCAATCCCTCCCCAACTTCCGAGCAATGTAAAAATTTATAGCTGCGCTCAAGTTTGAAGCAATGTAAATGTAGACCCATGCTTTTACTGGTCCAAAAACAGACAAGGCAACAATAATTCCCGGGGTCCCGGCAAGTGGGGCAAATACATGTGATACTGTCACATACAGGATTACTACCAGCGGCCCTAATGCTCCTAAATCCTCAACCCTTTCTTGGATAACATCAGTTCTGAGCCAATTGGATACCAGCACCGACACGAACGAAAGTACAAACACTAAAATAACGACCTTAACAATTTCCTGCCAGTTTTCGGAGATGACCTTCTTCACTCTACCATTCTAACTCAGTTATTAAAGCCCAATTAGATTTGTGCGTAAAAGGTTCGAATCCTTCGATAAAGTTTACACTGAGCCTGCCGAAGTGCTCAGGACTACCGCATCCAGGGCTGCCAATAATGCTAAACTGACCCTGTGACTTTCTCCGTCAAGTTGTTTACGACAGCCAGAGGCGATTCGCCAGTTAAAGACTTCCTCGACAGCTTAGACAAACCCACGCTGACTTCGGGGCTACACGAACTACGCACATCCGGCCAAACCGCAGTCAGGATCTTGTTCGCCAACTATCAAGGAACTTACCATTTACTACACGCCTTCAAGAAACAAACCCAGAAAACACCCCTCAAAGAAATCCAGACTGCCCTTGACAGAAAAGCCAAACTAATATAGCATATAAGTAATATGAACCACGTCGACTTTAACGATTACAAAACACAGGCGCTCAAAAATCCTAAACTAAAAGCCGAATACGACAAACTCCAACCCGAGTTCGAACTCATCAACGCTTTAATTGCAGTCAGAAAAAAGAAAGGCTACACTCAAACTCGGCTGGCTCAAAAAATTGGTACGAAGCAATCGGTTATCTCCCGCTTGGAAATCGGTCGTGCCAACCCCACTCTCCAATTTCTCAAAAAACTTGCCTCAGCCCTTAATTCCAAACTGGAAATCCGCATTTCTTAACCTCCCCACACCCTCCATCCCAAAATCAAAGCTATTTAGGTTCACCCAGGCGTTCCTAATTACGTCCAATAAGGCCTGCCCACCACCGAATCCAGCTTAAGCCACTCGATAAGTTAACACATCTCCAATCGCCAATCCCAGTCTCATCGCAGCATTTCCTCTAATTAGAGCAACGTCTATCATATGCGGCAACGAAGTACTGGGATAAATTACAAAAGTACCGGTGGGACTACTCATCATTCTACCTGTCACGTATTCCGCTTGAGCCAATAACCCGCCTTTAGCAAAAATCTTAATCGTTGAGCCCGGCTTAGCTTCTAACTTACCATAAATCTTTAAATTTCCATAGTTATCAATATGAACTATTTCCCCTTCCATGATGTCTAGCGGCACTACAAAGTCTTTATCTCTATCTTCCCCAAATTTTTCATAGTCCACTCCAAGAGCAAGGCCAACAGCTATCGGCCCATAAATAACATGTGCTCCAAAAGTTTTATGAATAGCATCCTTATCGAACCTATTATCATAATCAGCAGGCGGATCTTCTCCTGGTAAATAGATAATCTCGCCATTAATGACAAATGGTTTTTTGACAGTTACTTCAGCAAGATAGTCAAACCCGAAATCTCTGTTAATCCAATCAAAACAACCGTTATTTGAACCCATTACTATCATGTCTTTTCCTGTTATCTTCGCAATTATGTCAGTTTTATGTGTCTGATGTGGAGCAACATTTGTGAACATCACAACCGGCGATAGGTACGATTTTGCCATAAGCCTGGTTAGAAAAGCTCCATGAGTAATCGACATCCCAGTAACAGGTACTAAGGGAGCAAAATCTACCTGCTCATCCGTAATTCTATCGGCCACCCCTCGCATAATCGCATACATCTCGTTATAACTTTGGTCAACTATGTCCGTAATTATTTGAATAGTATTCACCCTAGACATATCCAAATATTACACCCGTTCTATAAAAAATCCACTTGAAGGAACCCTCAAATTTGAGCATACCAGGCTCCCACACAGTTTACATGAGTCTACAGCCCATCCTATAGTATTGACAGCTACCCCTACTTCTGTATAATCATTAAATGCCTGTCTTCAATGGTGAGCAGCACAACAATAGGTTCGATATTATCGCGGTCTGTCCAAATCCAGAATCTCGCCGAGCCATGGTAGGGATAACGTTTTTTAGAGAGGAAAACCAGTTAGAAACCGAAGCGGCACAAGAATCGATTGAGAATGCGCAAGAAAAGCTAAAGGCCTGTCCTCCAGATTGTACTATTCAATGCGATTTGAGAAATCTTGCCCAAGCCACTCCCGAACTTGTCTTGGCGTTCATAAATTCAAGACGTTCCCAACTCCCCAGCGCAACAACTTCTAAGGAGGCAAAACATAAACCATCAAGTCCCCTATAATTGCGAACTGTAATTTGAAGTAGTATTTGGGAATCACTTCAGCCCATAATATAATACCTGCTATGCTGGTAGAAACCAATACAACCGAGACTCCAAGAAGCGCCAAACTATACACTTGTGGAAGTTGGGAAATCGCCCTCGGTGCGTGGTACCTGGCGGCCAAAGCCAGCGGCCGTTATAAAGAACCTGATCTCACCCAAGCCATTGCCAGCGCCTTCACAACGCTTGACAACTATCCAGAAGATGTCAAAAGCCGGTTTGGCCCTCTCGACCAGCTGCGAGAAACCATGAAAGACAGCCTTCCTACCGAGGAGTCCAAACTGCATTTTGGCACCGAGCAGCGTGAGCTGGAAAAACGACAACTGCAGTCTGTGAGTGACTACTTAAGAAAATTGTCTCAACACCACCCCGAAATGGTCAGAGGAGTTGTGACCATCGAGTCCGCCGCTGGAAAAAACATCATTCACATCAATCAGGCAGAGTTGCCAAAATGGCCGAACCATCCCAAGGCCCTCGAGTATCTTGAAGACTTAGTGGTAAACAAGCCCATAGCCAAACGACTGCAAAGGAACCATCACACTTCCAACAGGGATCTCCCCAAGCACGAACCTGCTCCGCCCGCCCCGGTTCCCGAACCAGCCAACCCGGCCCCACTCACGATCTACGATTCGTGGTCTATGAAACACCGCGACCAAGCGATTAGAAAAGCGTTTCGCAGTTGGGGCGATTGATGGCACATCAGCAAAATACTTCATCCCGAGTCAGCCTTCGAAATATTAGCCTATCTCGAGTTGGAACTCAGACAAGGCGTGAGGGACATCAGAAAATTAATTAAGAGGCTCCGTCGCTCGCCCTAGAGTACAATTAAGTCATGGCCACTCTCAATACTTCCGAAATCCTCACCCCCCAACTTATGGCCGATATTATGGCAGGACATCTGGACATTAAGTTTGTCCGAGTGGGCGAAAAAGTCGCGGTTGGCCCCTCACACGCCCAACACAAGTTCATAGCCTCCGGGGCCGATCTCCATCCAATTACCCCAAGTCGATGACCAGCCAGCTTGTCACGACGCCGGTGTCGGCCTAAGCTCTGCCGCCAGCCTTCTTCTCTGCAACCTTTCCGCTGGCCTTATTCACCTTGACAATACCGGCGCTCCCATCTCAAAGCCGGCCGAGCTCCCCAGCCTAATCGTACCCGGTCGCCTTGATACTTGCGAGGTCTTCTCCCCTCTCATCGAAACCGCGGCCATCGCCCTCGGCCTGACAACTCAATTCTACCTCGAGTACAGTCCGTACGTCCAAGTTCTGGCACCTAGACGAAAGACCGTGTTTCGCTCGTTTCCCCCGCCGCGTACGAGCTTGACCTCGGGCTTATAATTTAAAAAGCATGTCCAACCGCAAAACTCTTTTGATTGTCCTGGGCTCTCTCTTAACCCTGGCCATTCTAGGCTTCACGGCCTACTGGTTTGCCACCAAAAACTCTCCCGCCACCGAAACAGCCGAACCCTCCCCCGCTCCCACTCCAGTCG
>Ga0155166_131_pt1 | contig 8467 bp, 9 predicted proteins | sample RifCSPhighO2_01_FD_106134 | JGI IMG/M metagenome (GOLD analysis project Ga0155166, IMG submission 106134) | Candidatus Amesbacteria bacterium RIFCSPHIGHO2_01_FULL_48_32b
TAGAAGGCAATAATACGAACTCTGATTGGTGGGAGTGGGAACAAAAAGGAGGCGGAGTCGAACCCTCAGGTATTGCTTGTGACTCTTATAACCGGTATGAAGAAGACTTTACTCTCGCCAAAAACCTCGGGCACAATGCCCACAGGCTTTCTATAGAGTGGGCCAGAATCGAACCACTCGAAAGGGAATTTAGTAAACAGGAAACCGACCACTACCGAAAAGTCCTGGAATCACTCAAGGATAAAAACATAAAGTCCTTTGTAACTCTCCACCACTTCACAAACCCTCTCTGGTTTGCCAAAAAGGGGGGATGGGAGGACTCAAATGCACCCGAAGTTTTTTCAAAATACGTTAAATATTGCGTCGAAAACTTTTCAGACCTAATAGATTTTTGGGTAACAATAAACGAACCAAACGTTTATGCTTTTTGCGCCTATTCAATAGGAAAGTTTCCACCTCAGAGAAAAAATTTGGTTAGGACTGCGAATGTCTATCTTAATCTTTGTAAAGCACATAAACTCGGTTTTGCAGTAATTAAAACACACCAACCCCAAGCACATGTTGGTTTTACTCTAAACCTCACAGTTTCGCTGCCCGAGACGGAAAATTTCTGGGACAAGATCGTATCTGGAATATTTAATTGGTTTAATTGCAGTCTTCTTATCTATTTATTAAAAGACTTCGACTACCTAGGAATCAATTACTACCTAACCTTTAAAGTAAAAAGTCTAAAATTCTACCGTGATTATTCAGAAGGCGTTTCTGAAGCCTACAATATACCGGTTGTACCCCGGGGTTTATATTATTTACTAAAAAATCTAAAGGTTTATAACAAGCCTGTATATATTACCGAAAACGGAATAGCGGACTCGAGGGACAAATTAAGAAAAGATTACATTCGGGAACATCTCCTTAGTGTAAATAAAGCTATTTCGGAAGGTATCGATGTTCGTGGTTATCTTCACTGGTCACTTATAGACAACTTTGAATGGCATAAGGGCTTCGGACCAAAATTTGGTCTAGTAGAAATCAGCAGAGAAAATAATCTAAAAAGAATTCCTCGGAAAAGCGCTTTATTTTACGCGAAAGTTTGCAAAAGTAATAAAATACATGTCCGATCATGAATATTGTAGTTTTGGCAGATTCCTTTCCTCCATATCTCTCGGGAGTAACTACCATCTGTGTCGAACTCGCCAGAGAACTTCTGAAAAGAGGCAATAAGGTTTTGATTTTTACTCCGGATCACCCAAATAAAATTAGGCCTCCGGGACTAGAAAGTGCAAAAATTCTCTATCTCTCGTCTTTTTCCACTCATGTTCCTGGCCTTCGGATATGCTTTCCAAATACGTTTAAGGTCGTAAAAGAAATCAGAAAATTCCAGGCGGATATCATAGAAACAGAAGCCCCGTCTTTCTTGGGAATAGACGGAATCATTGCGTCTAAGGTTTTGAAAGTTCCCTCTGTCTCTGTCTTCCATACACTTCTTGTCTCGAATGAATATCTTCAAGTTATTTTCAAAACCAAAAGCGATTTAATAGAAAAAATAAGCTGGATTTACCATAGATGGTTTTACAACGCCGGTGACATGATTTTTGTCTGGACAAAGCAAATGGCGGACCTACTGACAAAAAATGGTATTGAAAAAAGAAAAATAGAAATAATGACCCCTCTTTTTGATTACCACAACGTCAAAATACTTAGAAAAGATACGGTAAAAAAGGCAAAGGAGAAATATAGCCTGAATAAAAACGTAGCTGTTTTTTTGGGAAGAGTTAGCCCGGAAAAAAGACTGGATTTCTTAATTCAAGTTTGGTCTCAAGTGGTCAAAGTTAACAAAGATTGCACTCTCTTAATCATTGGCGATGGTTTGTACATGAGTCAGCTTAAAAGACTTGTTAGTTATTACAAGCTTGAGGAATATGTTCGTTTCACAGGGCTCATTGAGCACGAAATGCTGTTATCCAGTGGAATATTGAGCGCCTGTGATCTTTTTGTTAGCGCCAGCATATCGGAAACTTTCGGTCTCACGGGTATCGAAGCCATGGCCCACGGTATTCCTGTTGTGTTAGCCAAATCTCAGGGACTAGCCGAAATGGTCAAAGATGCTGGTTTTGTTTGTCAGGCTGATGACGCCGACTGTTTTAAAGAATCAATACTAGAGATATTTGATAATCTTGACTTGAAAAGAAAAATGGGCAAAAAGGCCAGAGAAACCTCAAAAAACTATAGCACCCCGGTTGTCGTCGGAAAAATCCTCAAAAAATACGAGAACCTTGTCAACTAAGGCGAAACCCCCGTAAGCTTTTCAGCTTCTTTTCAGCCCAATACGTATAATTGCCTCATGCGTATCCTCCTGGTCGAAGACGAGCATCGCATATCTGCTTCCATAAAAAAGGGCCTCGAGCAGGAAAGATACGCCGTAGACGTCGCTTTCGACGGCCAGTCGGGTTACGATCTGGCCTCGACGGAAGACTATGACCTGATTATTTTAGACCTCATGCTGCCGGTTCTGGACGGTCTCACCGTCTGCAAAAAGCTCAGAAACGCAGGCTTTCACACCCCCATCCTCATCCTCACCGCCCGCGGCCAAGTCCAGGATAAGGTTATCGGCCTAAACACCGGCGCCGACGATTATCTTACTAAGCCCTTTTCCTTCGAAGAGCTTTTGGCCAGAATCAGGGCACTATCCCGCCGCCCCAAGCAGTCTCTTCCCTCGACTCTTGAATTCGCCGGATTGACGCTTGACCCCTCCTCTTTTCAAGTCAAAAAAAACGGTCAAAAAATAGACCTTACCAGCCGTGAGTTTTCTCTTCTGGAGTATTTGCTCAAAAATCCCCAAAAAATCCTCACCCGGGATCAGATTATCTCTCACGTCTGGAATTATGACTCCGATATTCTCCCCAACACGGTAGAAGTTTATATTAGAAACCTGCGCCGCAAAATCGGCGGATCTTTAATTCATACCATTCGCGGCTTCGGCTATCGGTTAGGGGATAGCCGATAGCTATAAGCTAAACGTATGTTCAAATCAGCTCGCATCCAGCTCACTCTCTGGTATTTACTCATCATTACCGTCATCGTCGCTATATTTAGCTCGGCTATTTACAGTTTTTTATCCCTCGAAATAGAGCGTTTTGAACACTCTCAGCGCCTTCAGCTATACCGCGGTTTGCCCGTTCCGGTCCCCGTTTTCGACCCCCAGCTCCTGGAAGAAACCCGCCGCCGGGTCCAGCTTCGCATAGTTCTGGTCGACCTCGGGGTGATCGCCCTCTCCGGTGGTTTAGCCGGGTTTTTAGCCGGCCGCACCCTTGCTCCCATCAAAGTCATGCTCGACGAACAAAACCGTTTCATTTCCGACGCTTCCCACGAACTGCGCACTCCTCTCACCGCCCTCAAAAGTTCATTGGAAGTTTATCTCCGGGATAAAAAACCCACTCTCGCTTCCGCCCGTGAGCTCATTTCCGGGAGCTTGTCCGACGTCAATCGCATGCAGTATTTATCAGATTCACTCTTAAAGCTCATCCAATATCAAAAACCAAAAGGTCAGCCCCTTTCTGTCTTTCCCCTCTCCGAGATCATCGCCGCTTCGGTCCGCAAAGTTCAGCCCCAAGCCGACTCCCGGACTATCGCCATCCGCACAGATGCTCCGGACATCAAACTTCGGGGCGATAAATACAGTCTGGAAGAATTGTTAATAATTCTTCTGGACAACGCCGTCAAGTACAGCCCCCCCGACTCCACCGTTACCCTGCTTTCCAAAAAAATCGACGGTCACGTCGAAATTAAAGTCTCCGACTCCGGCATTGGCATCAACCCCAAAGATCTCCCCCATATCTTCGACCGTTTTTATCGGGCCGACTCGGCTCGTACTCAGTCCGGATCCGGCGGTTACGGTCTCGGCCTCTCCATCGCCAAAAAAATCGTCGATCATCACCAAGGTACCATCACCGTCAGAAGTAAGCCCAAGTCAGGCACCACCTTCACCGTCACTTTCCACCTTTAAGCTGGTATAGTTTTTTGTTGTAAGATGAACTTATGAGTAAGTTGATAATAATTCGCGGTCCTTCAGGGGCAGGGAAAAGTGCGGTTGCCAAAGATCTATTCAAACAAGTCACCAGGCCGACAGCTCTCATCGAGCGCGATTATTATATGTTCATGTTTAAGACTGGTTCTGATACTAAAGTCCCCGACAAAGAATTACTTGAGAGTAACATCCTTATTTGTTTAAATCACGACTTTGATGTCATTTTTGAGGGTAATTTCAAAATCGACACTCATAAACAGTTATTGGACAGATTGTTTGCAGCCCATCCTCACGACAATTACATATTTTATCTAGACGTCAGCTTGGCCGAGTCCTTGCGTCGTCATAATACTCGGTCGGAAAAAATAATTTCTGAAGAAAAATGACGGAATTGCATGGTTATACCACTCCCATGCAGCATCCAAATGAAACTATTGTGCCCGAAACCTTCTCACTCGAACAGACCGTTAACTTGATCAGAAAAACCGCCAATATTTAAACAAAGCAACCCCCTTCCGATCGCTAAGGTAAAAAATCTTCAGCCCTTTTTCAGCTTCGGTCTTTATACTGGAGGTTATGAACAAAAACCTCCTCATCACCCGCTCCATTTCACCAGCCGCCAATCAACAATCGCCATCGCTGTAGTGAGGACCCAAAAAGCGCTTCGGCCCATGCGGAGCGCTTTTTGTCAGGTAATATAATGACCTCATGCCGGCCGACTTGCAAAAATCAGTCAAACTCCCCGAAGTAGAAGAAATCATTAGCCTTTGCGCCAGCATGTTTCAAAAATTGGGCTACAAAGGCCCCAAAACTTCACCCTACCCGGGCCGCCAAATCGTCTTCGACAATCAGCTCTTTATCCGCAACAGTTCATTATCCCTCTCGGTGGTCGTCCTGGCAGATCCTCCCTCCCGGACATTCAATTTTGAATTCAGGAACCTCCCCGGCCCGCCCTCCGCCGTTTCCCTTCAGGATAGGGGAGTCAAAAGCACTTCAATCCAGCTGGTAGAAGGCCCGGACTACAAACAACTGTCTCTCCAGGTTTATTTCGAAACCCCTCTAAATTACCAGGGAGAGGACTTAGTCTTTCGCGTCAGGGTAGAAAAGACCCCCACAGGGCCAAACTTAAAAACCGGCTTTCCCTGGATCAGCCCCCAGACCCACATGTCCGGTACCGCCGCCCTGGATCTCACCCGCCAAATCTCCTCGCTTTATTCATAAAACCACTCCCACCCCGGACTCTGCACCTCCAAAATCTTACTCTTAAGCATTTTGTAAACCCTTCTTTAATCGAGCTCTAATCTTCCTCGCCAATTTTTCCCAAAAATCTATCCAGCCCAATTACATACCTTCCCTGTGTAACGGGCGCGAAAATAAATTAACAGGTTACTTCAACTACTATTCTCCCTTAAGTTTGCGCCAAACGTATTTATATCCAGGTGGCGCAGGTGGTTTGGGTGGTTTTATTGTTGGAACTCTTGGCGGCCGTGGTTCTCTAGGCACTCTAACTCTGGGAATGGCCCATTTAGGTTAATTGTTAGTCTCCAGCAAATTTAATAGTCTGTGTTAAGATTCAGAAAATGAGTTTGGAAGACGAAGTCCGGAGAAAAGCGGCCGAAGTTCACCAACAGAACACACAAAAAGCCGTCGAGCTGGAGGATTTAGGGTAGAAGGGGAGTTAAGCGTCGATCCCTTTGCCGCCAGCCACTCTCATTCAGAAATCTATTCCCCTCGACCCAAATCAACCAGTTTCGGGGTTATTTTTGCAATTCCATCATAGTCCCCCTGCTCTTCAAGTATCGAAATTGCTTCCTGGTAATTTCGTCTAGCCACGTCTTTGGGGTTTCTCAACACAACACTATCAGTACGGGCAATGTCTGCATACACTTCATGAGCCCGAGCCAACTGTCTCTCTGCACCCTTAACCCCCTTCAAAGCGGTAATGGCATCTTGTAAACGGTTATATGCTGAAAAAAATGGACTCTGGACTCTCCTATAGGATTAGTTTATTCTTAAATCTTAAAGAAGTCGGATAAGTCATTTGTCCTTTCATCTCCAGCGGATCCCAAGAGGGGAGACAGCTGAAATATCTCTTGTATCGTCTTGACCAATGACGCATGGGAGTACCCAGTAGAATTAGTGTAGCCTGGTTTTACAAAGGGAGACAAAATAATCATTCCGATAGGATCATTTTCGTTGGCATCCCCGCTACCTTCATCCCAGGTAATAAATATTGCCCCATCCTTTTTATAAGTTGAGGAGTCGCTAATCATTGGCACGATTTTAGCCAGCCATCTGTCGGCTTGACCTATAGACCCATCATGCATATTGTTCATCAAATTTGGGGAGACAAAAGTATAGTTGGCTATGTTTCCGGTGGCTAAATCACTTTCCAGCTCGCTTAGAGGCCGGATATGTCTCTGGCAATAAGCATTGTTACTCGAAGGAGGGTTGCCGGATACGTCTTGAAAAAAGACAAAAGGGTTGTGTTTGGGAGAATAATTGTTGACTTTGTTGATAGGACAATCATCTCCGGATACATCTTCTTGGTAAGATTTCCAGGATAAATTATTTTTGCCGAGTAAATATGTCAAATGATCATGTGAGGAAGTGGAGTTGGCCGCACTTGGCAGATCATTGGTGGTAAATGTCTGGTCGGCAAAATCAGTTTTTCCGGCTTCTGCCAGGATGTAATTAGGTTCGCTGGGGTGCAGAGCTCCCGATTCCACCGGTACATTATGATAGTTCTGGGCAAAGGCGCCTTGCACTAATAAGGACTCGTTTATAAACGCAGCCTTTGGGTTATTGTGAATTTCCTTCCAATTGCGGTTTTCTTCAAAAATTACAAATACATGTTTGACTTGGGACAAAGCGGGCAAGTTTGGGGTACTTTTTGTTGCGAACAGGGAGTTGGTATTCTGGTTAGTCCCGAACTTTGTCAACCCGGCCACCGCCACCAGCCCCAAAAGAACGATTTTCAAATAACGTTTTGGAATCAATTTCATACAAGCATCCCTCTCTATTTCTTTTTTGGATATCCGTAGTTCACCATCCACTGCACGCCAAATTTATCTTTAAGACTGCCGTAGTAGTCACCCCAAATTTGGTCAGCCATTGGCATTTCTACTTCGCCTCCTGCAGAAAGCGCCTTAAATATCCTATCCGCCTCTTCTTTGCTTTCTGGATGGACTGAAATATAGACGTTATTGCCCTTCACCAGTTTTTGTCCCATCGACTCTAGCGTATCGGTCGCCATTAACACTTGATCGCGGCCTATAGGCAAGCCGACATGCATAATTTTGTTTTCTTCCTCTTTGGGAATAGTAACGCCCTCCATCGGCATATCTTTGAAACGGACAACTTGCGTCAGCTCTCCACCAAAAACTGATTTATAAAAGTTGAACGCTTCTTCAGTGTTTCCAGCAAAGTTTAAATATACATTTACTACTGTCATCTATCTCACCCCTCTTCATACGCCTGCTTTAATTTGGCAATATCAAACTTTTTCATTTTAAGAAACGCTTCGGTTACACGCGCCATCTTCTCCTTATCACCACTTCCCATAACTTTCTCCATATCAGAGGGGACGATTTGCCATGAGACACCGTACTCATCCTTTAACCACCCGCATTGTTCGGCTTCCGGAACTGCCGAGAGTTTCTCCCAGAAGAAATCAATTTCTTCCTGGGTATCGCAACTCACTATGAGTGAAACGGCTTCGTTAAAGGAAAAGTCATGCATCCGCGCACTGTCTATCGCCGCAAACCACTGGCCCTCAAGCTTAAAATCAGTGAAAGTGACAGTTCCTGCTTTGTCTGGCGCTTGATCTGCGCCGTAGCGGGCAATCGCGCCGCGCTTGGATCGCTTGAATATGGAAAGGTAAAAGTCAGTGGCTTCTTCTGCTTTTCCACACACTTCCCCTACAAACATTAGAGACGGAATGACAATTGGCCTTTCCTCGCCCTCGGGGTTTGTGAGGATCAACTGCCACGAAAGACCATATTTATCCTGCACCCAGCCGTATCGCTCACTAAAAGGGTACTTATCAAGGGGCATCAATACCTCTCCCCCTTTCGCCAGCTTGTCCCACACTGCATCGATCCGCATCTTCGCGTCCTTATCCTGCGACGGGTCGAAATTGACCATAAAAGATATTGATGGGTTGAATTTAAACAGGGGCCCCGCACTTATCGCCATGAATGAGTACCCCCACACCTCAAACGACACAATCTCAGTGTCACCAGACGGCGTGCCATGAAGAGTGGTTACATTCGTGACTTTTGAATTTGGAAAAACCGATGTGTAAAACTCGGCCGCCTCTTTGGCCTCCTTGTCAAACCATAAATGGGGTATGATTTTTTGTTTACCTTGAGCTCTTGTCCTGAGTTTTGTCGAAGGATGTCGAATGAGCATACTCTCATTATAGCCGATGACTTCCTTCTA
>Ga0155166_109_pt1 | contig 1913 bp, 4 predicted proteins | sample RifCSPhighO2_01_FD_106134 | JGI IMG/M metagenome (GOLD analysis project Ga0155166, IMG submission 106134) | Candidatus Amesbacteria bacterium RIFCSPHIGHO2_01_FULL_48_32b
TTTCGGAACTTGGATTTTGCGGCTGGGGATTTACGCCTTGATATTTTCTTTTTGGGCATGAGTGTCTTGAATTATACATTTTGGGGTAGTATATTGAGTTTTGTTATGCCAGCCAGAAGAAAAGCGCCTGTCAGAAGAAAAGTTTCGCCGATTGGCCCGGAGCCGGTGGGAGTGACGCCGGTGGTGCAGGATACGATGGGGGTAAAAAAAGATGCTCTTGAAGGAGATAAGCTGGATCCGGGAGAGGAGAAGGTGCTGGACTGGATATTGAAGATAATCGTATTTTTTGTGCTGGGCTGGCTGGCCTTGGGAGTCCTAATGGCTATTGGGGGACTGTTTGGGATTTGGAAGTGAGGGCAGTAACCAGTTCTTCGACTATCTGGCGGTGGAGGTCTAAAAACCCCTGGTTGGTTTTTTTGTAATATTCGTCTTCGAGACGGGAGATGGAATCGGCGGGGGAAAGAGAAGGGCCAAGCTGATTGAGGTTGTTAATTTCGTCTGCGGTGAATATGCTGCGGACTCGATTCGCAAAAACTACCTCGATGAGTGGAGATAAACTGAGGACGAGTTGGGCAGCTTGGTCGGGGGTGAGGCCGGCTATCTCGAGGGGATGGGCGGCGGCTTGGATTTGGGCAGTGTAGGACGGGTCCATATTTTAATGGCCTGCGGCGGCGTGAAGCTGGGTAAGGAAAGTTTCGGTTTCAGTGCTGGGAACATTATATCTAGTTAGAAGGGACTCGACGGAGTCTCCCGGGCGAACTACGAGGGAGGTATGGGCGTGTTGTTGGACAAGGTCGACCAGGCGAATACCCCATTGATAGCCGGCGTGGCCAACATCATTTCCGGTCCAACCGGGATGGCCGAGAGCGAAAAGCTGTTGGGTGAGGCCAACGGGGCCGCCTTGAGAGCCATAAACGAGAGTGAGAGGGCCGTTCTCGCTTAAGTAATAAACCGGGCGGCCGAGAGAATCTTTTTGGGCCAGAAGATCGAGGAGATTTTCGGTGGAGGGGGCGATTTCCCAGGAGCCGGTATCCGGATTGAGGACGTAAGAAGTGCCGTCTGAAGTAGTGACGTGATTGAAATGTCCGGACTGGGTGAGGGTGACGGGGGTCTCGATGGTGTCGTCGTTGTTTAGATCGGCATACCAAAGATTGCCGGATCTTTGCATTTCCCAAGCGGGGTCTGAATCAACATTTACGGCAACCGGAAGGGCGGTGTCTGGATGGGCGGTGAATTCATCGTGAGAATAGGCCTTATCAAAGCCGTTTTGCAAATTGTTGTCGGAATCGGTAAAGACGTAATCTTGGGTGGGATTGGTCCAAACCTTGTGGTCGCCGACGGTGGTGGTGTGGAAGAGAAGAGTACTGTCCGGCCCGGTGACGGCGTCTGGCCGGCCGTCGTGATCCAGGTCGACCAGGAAGCGGGTTTGGCCTGCGGAGATATATTGGCCGGTTTGAACTCCATCGGCTACTTGGGCGGGAGTGGGAACATGACCTGGCTGCCAGGGGAGAGTTTTGGCGTTCCAGTGGCCGGAATCATCCAAAGTAAATTCCTGGGAGGCGTCGGGAGAAGTGATGGCGGCGTATTTCCAGGAGGAGGAACCGGAGTCATAGTGGAGGTTGGTGAGGCGGACATCGTGGTCAGGTCCCCGGGCGGGATCGTGAGACAGGGCGATCCATCCGGATTCAAATTGGTGACCGCTGGCAGTATTTGCGGCGTGGCTTTGACGGATGAGATCGACTGTTCCATTGTGGTCTACATCCAGGGCGACGGGAATCGGAGGATGACCGGGGACGGAAGCGGCGGCTTCGCGGCTGTCGTAGTAGACGTGCGGGTTTTGGGAGTCGGTGATGACTGATGCGGCGGCTGCGGCATCGGGAGTGTGGGTGGGGATGGGGATTTCGGTGGGGGAC